>Ga0138256_10004647_pt1 | contig 14591 bp, 10 predicted proteins | sample KNB2016incub_MG_FD_105486 | JGI IMG/M metagenome (GOLD analysis project Ga0138256, IMG submission 105486) | Active sludge microbial communities from wastewater in Klosterneuburg, Austria - KNB2014incub_MG | ecosystem: Engineered > WWTP > Activated sludge > Unclassified | place: Austria... | reverse complement strand
TCTAGCAGACGTCCGGCAATAAAACCCGGGAAACCAGTAATAAAGATCGATTCTCTGTAGAGCATTGCCTTCAATTTCCCATTTTACCAATTTCATGGTGACCAGCGCTGCATCACAAGGCGCAAATCTTACGAAAAAAAATATTTACATCAGTCAGGTCAATGTGATAAATTCTTGAGCGCTCTGGAAATGTATGAAAATTCAAGAGATGAAGTCCGGCCGCTCGCACCTCAGCCGAAAAACGCCGATGATGAGCCGGGACAATGTATTTAAAATACGGCCGGTGACCGAGGCACTGGCCGAGCTGGAATTGCCCGCCGAGGAAACGAGCGAGATGGAAGAGGCCCTGTGGTCGGTCGTTTCGTTTCAACAGCGTGAGGCCGGGGGCCTGACTTTTCGCCAGGCTATCGAGATACTCTCAGAACTGGATGCACTGGATGTTGCAGGGCTTTGCATCGTAACTGATGAGGCCGCAAAGCGGATGCGGCCAGCCTGACCGCATTGCCTACCACTTCAAAACTATTTTTCCAAAACTTTCGTTCGACTCAAGGTATTTATAAGCGGCAACTACATCATTTGCGGGAAAAGCCTTGTCAAGGTTTGGCCGGATTGATCCCGATGCGATCCGCGGCAGCACGTCATCGATAAATTTTTGAGTTGCGGCTGCTTTCTCAACCAGCGGCCTGGGACGTAGAACCGTTCCCGTTATTTGTGCGCGTTTTTTGAGAACGATGCCCAGGTTTATTTCAGCCGTGCGCCCTGAAGTTAGGCCGACCAGAACGAGGCGTCCTTTGGTCGCCAGGCTCTTCAGATTTTGATCGAGGTAGGCCCCACCAACGAGATCGATGATCAGGTCGGCGCCGCGGCCATCGGTTGCTGCCGCGATGGCGGCGGCAAATGAGTTTGCGTCCCGAATAGTAATCGCAGCATCTAGTCCGAATTCACCGCAGCGTTCGAGTTTTTCCGCGGTTCGCGAGGTTCCGATCACGTTGGCACCGAGCGACTTTGCGATTTGCAACGCGGCCAGGCCGACGCCCGAGCCGACGGCGTGAATGACGACCGTTTCGCCGGCCACCAGAGCGCCTTGCGTGGTGAGCGCGTCGTGGGCGGTGACAAATGCCTCTGGCACGCTGGCGGCTTGAACAAAATCAAGATTGTCAGGGATTTTAGCCAGAATGCTTGCATCAGTGACGAGCAACTCAGCCTGGCATTCGCCCGACGAGATTCCAAAAACACGGGTTCCAATGGGCCAATCGCCAGATGCGATTTCACCTGCCTCGACGACCTCACCGGCAAATTCGAGACCGGGAATATGAGCTGATATCCCGGCCGGCGGCGGATACAAACCGCGTGCCTGCAGCAGATCGGCCCGGTTCAGTCCCGATGCGTGAACGCGGACGAGGACTTGGGTGCCAGTTGGTTTCGGCGGCATGTTGACATCGCGAATCTCGAGGTCAAGAGATGCAGTGAACTCATTGATATAAACTGCCTTCATTGCTTCGTTATTAAATGCCCGGTTGCAATAAAACTCTTAGTTTTTTAGCTTCGGCACTACGTCATGAGCTTTTAGCGAATTGCCCGTCGCTCGTTCGAGTTCAGCAATTGCTTTGTTGAGATCGGTTCTGGCACGCAGTTCGTTGCTGCGAGCAACGGTCAGAGCGGTTTGACGTTCCAACACCTTGTAAATGTCAGATTGTCCCTCGTCTAGCTTGCGCTGTTCCGATTCATACTGCTTTGCCGTATTTTCGCGGGCAATGGCGGCGGAACGAAGCCGAGCCTCGCCGGTTCGAATCGCCTGCATCGCATTTCGAACCTCAATCTGAATGGCTTGCTCAATCTGCTCGCGCTGTGTTTCGATCCGCTCGGCCTCAACCATGGAACGGCCAAGCTGAGCTTTCGCGGTCTTGTCACCAAACAACGGAAGAGTAAAATTAATGCCGAATCTAAAAACGGGATACCGGTTTGCAATCAGTCCTGAATATGGATTGCCCGTAAGCAATGCGAGATTGGCCAGTTGCTGGGCACAGGTCGGCGAGGTTGGGTCAACAACACATGGTGTAGGGAACGTCGGGCTAAAGCTCGAATTCTGGCTTCCGCCAATTCCGGACGTGTTATAGCTGGCGACAAAATCGATCTGCGGTTTTTTCTGGTCGCGAAATAGTCGCTGATCGATGGCGTTGATGTCTTTTTGGGCCTTATTGATCGCGAGCTCGGCCCGATTTGTAATTGCCAATTCAATGGCTTCGGACAGGGTTGAATTGGGCACGGCTATCTCGACAGGTTCGACGGGCGTCAATGATTCAGTCCAGACATCGGCGTTTCGATTTGAAGCAATATAGGATTTTAGTGTATTTTCGGCCTGGTTAACGACATTCAGCGCGTCATAAACAGCCTGTTCAAAATTGGCGACCTGCGTTTCAGAAGCCACGATGTCGATGGGTGCCAGTTGGCCCTCATCGACTAGCCGACGGTTGTGTTCAAGCTGATCTTTGGCATCTCGAACGCTGTCACTCTGCACTTTTAAGTTTCTAAGAGCAAAGGTCAGGTCCCAGTATGCACGCTCCACGGCCGCGACAATCTCTGTCGAACGCTGACGAAACTGCGTCTCAGTCAGCTCCAGATTCTTGTTGGCGATCTCGATCGTACGGCGGTTTTGGTCAAATTTACGGCCACGCAATAGCGGCTGAAGTACGGAGAAACCGAGATTCGCGTTGTATTGCGGACTCAGGATCGAGATCGGATTATTTGTCGTCAGCCGCTGGTTATTAAATGTGCCGGTAAAAACAGTTCCCTGCGACGGATAGTAGAATTGCAGATTGGTATTTCCGACGAGCGACCCTTGCGTGGTCGATTGATTGCTGCTGAAAATGCTGACATTCGGCACGGTCGAACGCTCGTAGTATGCCTGGCCGGATAGCCGCGGTTGGTAAAAGCCGCGGGTCGCTCGCAAGTCAAACTCCGCCATAGTATAGGTCTTTCGCGTGATCTCGATATCGCGGTTATTCTCTAACGCCAAACCGATCGCATCATTCAGCGTAATAGCCCGTTGCTGCGCGGAGTCAATTCCGACCCGGTCGATTGCCGGCAGCGCGCGTTCGTCGGATCGATAATCAGGGGCAATGTCGGGAACGCCCTTGACGATTTCCGGCAGGTTTGTAGAAACGCCGGGCCGAGGGCTCGGTGTAGGGTCCTGCGCGCTCACGCCGAGTGCCGCAAACAAAAATAATATGAAAATGTATAAACGCCGATGCATAAATTTCAATTTCGGCCTATTTATTGATCAGGCTTGTCGCGGCCGTGGATAGGCGGCGCTTTACCCCGCCGAAAAGCCAGGCTGCAAAACGATTGATATATTTGAACAGCCGCAGTTCAGCCAGATCGTCAAATATTGAATAAAAAACCGGGACTGCAAGCAGAGTTAGCAATAGACAGAGCGATTGCCCGCCGACCACAAGCACGCCGATTGATCGGTTTGTTCCCGATCCGGCACCGCTCGAAACAACAAGTGGTATCATGCCCGCAACAAGTGCGATGGTTGTCATCAGGATCGGCCGCAAGCGGTCACGATTGGCCTGTATGATCGCGTCATAGCGTGACATCCCTTGTGAACGCAAATGGTTTGTGTGATCGATCTGCAAAATGGCGTTCTTTTTGACCACACCAAACAGCAGCAAGAGCCCGAGGCCCGAGAAAATATTTACCGTCTGCCCGGTGATCAACAGGCTGAAAATACCGAAGGGTATCGACAGCGGCAGCGTCAACAAGATCGTCACCGGATGGATAAACGATTCAAACTGGGCCGCCAACACGATATACATGAAAATGAAGGACAGCATGAAGGCAAGCATGAAGTAAAATCCTGCCTTGCCCATTTCCTTTGACTGGCCCACATAGCCAGTGCGGTATCCGGCCGGAAGTTTCAGTTCCTTTACGTAACTGTCGATTGCCGACGTGATGCTCGCGGCCGAACCGCCGGGTTTGGTGTTTGCAAGCAGCGTGACCTGCTTTTGCCGGGTTGTTCGGTCAATAGCACTCGGGCCCGTGCCGGGATTGGTTTTGACGACTCGATCAAGCGTTACCCAACCGAGTTTCGACGATGGAACGATCATCCTCATTAAGCCTTCCTGGCTAGTGCGAAACGGGTTGATCGCCCTTACATAAACGTCATACTGATCTGATCCGGCGTTAAATGTTGTCGCCTCTTGTCCCGCGACGAGTGTATTGAGCGCCTGCGAAACGTCGCCCACCCGCACACCTAACTCGGCGGCGATATCGCGATCGACCTCTAGCCGCAATTCCGGTTTTCCAGCAATAAGCGTTGTATCGACATCGACCGCGTCCGGAATGGTCTTCATTTTTGCCAGAATCTTTTCAGAAACCTCTTCGAGTACCCTGATGTCCGGGCCTGAGATTAGAAATTGAACATTCGCATTGCGAAATCCACCGCCTGAAAATGCCTGAACTATCTGAACGCTTGTCCTGATCTCAGGTGGAAACTTGGCCAAAATTTCACGTGCGTCCGTCATCATCATTTCCTGCGATTTCGAGCGCTCATGAACATTGCTAAGTTTTACATAGATGGTGCCGGCATTTACGACCTGCTGGGTACCGCCGCCGACAGTGGCGAGAGTATCCGTGACACCCGGCATCTTGCGTATTTCAGAGGCTATTCGTTCAAATATCTCAGACGATGCCGTTAGGCTGGTTCCTTCCGGTGTTCGAACCGATATTTCAAACTGCGACTGGTCATCGACGGGCAGAAAATTCTTGCCGACAAACATGAAAAGCGGAATGATGCTGAGAAAAACGAGAACGACGAGCGTGATAATTACCCATCGGTGCCCCATAGAAAACCGCAGCATCCATGCATAGGCCATATCGACGATTCGAAACCAACCGGTATAATGGCTGTCGCCTTTCGCAACCTCATTTGCGGCGTCACCCTTGACTTTATCCAGGTCAGTTTCGGGCTTGGTCTTTTTCGCCTTAATTAACCGCGCCGCAAGCATTGGCGTGAGCGTAAACGAAACAATAAGCGAAACACCGACGGCAAATGACGCAGTCAGGCCAAACGACGACATAAATTTGCCGACGATTCCCTGCATGAATCCGATTGGAACGAAAACAGCCATCAAACTGAGTGTCGTTGCCAGGACTGCAAGGCCAATCTCACGCGTTCCTTCGATCGCCGCCTGAAACGGGTTCATGCCCTTTTCTTCGACAAACCGGTAGATGTTTTCGAGTACCACGATCGCGTCATCGATCACGATTCCGACCATCAATGTTAGCGAGAGCATTGTGATCGAATTGAGCGTGTAGCCCATGGCGTAAACGAGAGCGAATGTCGAAATAATCGACGTCGGAATCGCCAGTGCGGCGATAAATGTCGTACGGAAGCTCCACAAGAATAGAAAGACGACGATTGATGCCAGGATCGAGCCAAGTATCAGATGCTCTTCGATCGCATTAAGCGAGTTTTCGATAAAGATCGAGTTGTCGCCAATGACACGCATCTGAAAACCTTTCGGCAGCGTCGGTTCGATCTCCTTAAGCCTTTCCTTTATTTCGTGAGCAACGGCAACGGTATTTTGTCCCGATTGTTTCGAAACAATCAGCGTTACCGCGGGTTCCCCGTTTAAGCGCGCCTCGGAACGGATTTCAGCGCCGCCGTCTTCGGTGTAACCGAGGTCCTTGACCTTAACCTGATAGCCGCCTCGCGTTGCGACGACTACGTTATTGAACTGTTCCGGCTTCTGAATCTTTCCAACGGTGCGGATCGCAGTCTCGGTTGGCCCCTGGTCAATGCGGCCAGACGGAAATTCCATATTCTGGATTCGCAATGCGCCCGAAATTTCGGCGGGTGTAACATTATAGGAACGCATCTTGTCCGGATCGACCCAAACATTAATCTGACGCTCCTGCCCACCGATTATAGTGATCTGTCCTACGCCGTTAACCGATTCAATGCGTTCCTTAACTCTGTCCTTGGCTATTTCCGTAACTTCACGAAGGGATGTCGGCGCCGATATTGAAATGCGCAGAACAGGTGCGGCGTCAGTGTCAAGTTTTTGAACGGTTGGCTGTTCTGCTGTCTCAGGAAGGTTTGGAATAACAGTCTGGACTCTATTCTCAACTTCCTGAGCGGCAACATTTACATCCTTTTCAAGCACAAACGCAATAAAAACCTGCGAAATGCCCTCGATTGATGTCGAGCGCAATTCATCAATTCCGCTAATCGTGTTGACCGCCTCTTCGACCTTTTCCGTAATCTCGGTTTCGATTTCCTGCGGCGAAGCGCCCGGATTGACGACCGTCACGGTTATGGTCGGGAAATCGATTTTTGGAAAGAGATCGACGCCGAGACTCAAGAACGAAAACGCGCCGACAACGACCAGCGACATGATCAACATCGTCGCGAACACAGGACGCTTTACACAAATTTCAGCCAGCCATTGCATATTCTTTTACAACTTCCCGATTTGAATTACTGCGCCCTTACGAGCACGCCGTCAAACAGATCTTTTAGATTACTCGTCGCCAGAACGTCACCCTCGGCAACGCCGGTTTTTGCCTGGATCAAGTCGCCCTCGAGTAATCCAAGCTGTACGGTCAATTCTCTTGCCGCACCATCTTTAATTACGTAAACCTTGTTAACCTCATTGTCTGTTTTGACGGCCGCAGCAGGTATCATTACCGCGTTCTCGGGCTTTGACTGCGTGATCCGCACGGTTGCGAATTGGCCTGGCTTTAATAATCCATCGATATTTGGAACCTCAGCCTCTACGGTCAACGTTCGAGCCGTTGCATTCAGGCTTGGCAGCATTCGAACCACGGTACCGGCGAAATTACGTTCCGGATACGCGCTGGTCTGGAGCGAGATGCTTTGGCCGATAGCAACCTGCCCGATCGATTGTTCCGGGATATCTATCTTTAGCCTTAGGGTGCCTGTGCGGACAATGGTCGCGATTTTTGCATTTGGCGTGTTTGGCGATATAAATTCGCCCGGGTCGGCGGTTCGTTCGGCGATATATCCGCTGATCGGTGCATAAACCGTCGTGTCCGCAAGTGCCTTTCGCGCCTGATCGACTTGGGTTTCAGCCGTCGCAACGGCAGTTTTGGCCCCTGCGACGGCCGCCTCGCTTTGAGAAATCGTCTTTACCGCGACCGCTGCGTTCGAGCGGGCCTCGTCTAGCTGGCCCAGCAATGCATCGCGCTGCGCCCTTCGCTGGTCCACAACCGATCGCGAAACATCGCCCGATTCGAAAAGCTTTTGTGCGCGTGCGAGTTCCTTTTCAGCCAACACAAGATTTGCCTTGGTAGATTTGACCTGCGAGAACGTTTCAATATCAAATGTTTCGCCATCCTTTAGTCCGAGCCGAATCTGAGCCGTCCGCAAGGCAGCGACCGCCTGGCCAACCGCCTTCTTTTGCTGCTCAACCTGGGCCTCGGCTTGTTCAAGCCGCAGTTTTGCATCGCGGTCGTCAAGCCGAATTAAGACGCTTCCCTTCTGAACATAGCTGCCAACGTCAAAGTTTACCTGCACTATCTTGCCGCCGACGGCCGGCGCAACGTCGGTTTGGGCGTCGCCGGCGAGATTTCCCGTGGCCTCGAAGTACGTCGGGATCGGTTTGACGACGGCCTGCGCCGTCGTCACGTCAACCGTTGCCGGCTGGTTATTTGTGTTTGAGTTTGCGGTTGTTGCACCCGAACCGCACCCGCTAGAGGCTAATGCAATCGCCAAGAGAATGAGTGCAGCTAGTTTCAAACCAATTCGACTTATGATCATTTGTTAATGCCGTCCTACGCGCTAATTCCACGCAAAAGTATCTCTGTAAAATTTTTTGCAGCTTCCTCGTTAGAAATTTCCAGCAGCTTTCGCTTCTTGTCCCACAAAATGTTGTTTATCGAGTGATGAATCATCATGCCAAGGAAAGCCCTGACCGCGATCTTTGGGTTCAACTGGCGCATTGCCCCGTCTTTTTGACGTTCCTCAATGTAGCCGCCGATGAATCCGTATATTCGGGCTACGAATTCACTAAAGAATTTTTCCGCCAGCTCGTGTTCCTCCAATGCCGAATAGAACAATAGCCGCATAAAACCAACGTCCGCCTGCTGTTTATTGAGAGCGTTAAGGGCCAACTTGTAAAAAACCGCACGGTCATCCTTGTTTCGAATGGCCTCGAGCAGGACGGCGTCCTCTTCCCACGGGAAACGCATACCGTCATGGCAGGCCCGGTTGCCCAAAATTGCGTCGTAAATGTCGCTCTTCTTCGAAAAATGCCGAAACACCATCGCTTCGGAAACACCCGCGGCACGGCCGATCTCTTTCGTCGTCGTTCCCTTAAATCCCTTTTGCGAGAACAACGTGATAGCCGTCTGCAAAATCTGCTCACGCCGCTCATCGCCCTTCATTCGGCCAACGTGGTCACAGTTGAAATGGTCTTTGAACACTAATAGATCTCCCAGTATAAGTAAGTGCTTACTTACCGATTGAATAGACTCGCATTTTGCAAACATATTTGTCAATCCGAAATACGCCGCATTTCACAAATCTGTTGCGGCGCGGATTAGATTGCAAACAATTCGAGTTTAAACTGCAAACGGGCTTGGTGCGGTTTCTGCGCAGATTTAACTGCATACAAGATAAAATGTGCGCGGTTAATACTGCACACGGGGCAAGGTGAGAGTGTTCAAAATGCCTTCAATCTAAGATCAGCCGGTACTTACTGAAGGAAGATTGGGGTCGGTTTGAATGGTGATTTGAGTTGTCAAAGATCGAGTTGCGGGAGAGCCGGCCTCGGATTATTCCTTGATGTCGCGATACAGGTCAAGGGTTACATTTAGGTGGCCGGCGGCGAACGAGTAGGTGACGGTGTCGCAGATGTAGTTGCCTGACATGAGCTTGCCGACATTTTCGATGGCGACTGTTTTGCGATAGTCGAGCCTCGTAGAGGGCATGAATATTTCGACGTGTCCCTCGAAGGCGTGTTCGCGCTGGAGGTCCTTTTGGGCCTGTGCCCGTTTCGAGAGTTTGGACTTGGTTGGCTTAGCGGCGTCCTTTTTCAGGAATACATCGGTTCGTGTTCCCGGCGACACATCTGACTGGCCTTCGACTCGTTGTCCGGCCTTGCCACGGCGACGATGAGCGATGAGCTTGGGTTTGCCGTCCTGATTCTCCGGCGTGCGGAATATGAACTCAAACTCGGGCGTGATGTTGAAATCGACGCGGTTGCGGATCGTCAATGCTGGTGTTCCAACCTTTGCCGGATACTTGGCAAACATCGTATCGTGACGAACAAAAAAGACCAGCCCAGCGTCCTCGGCCCGCTCTCGAAACCACTCCCAATCTGTTTGCTCGTCCTGCGTAGCGGTGTTATGCGGCTCGAGTTTCAGCGGGTTCTCCGGCCCTTCAAATTGCAGGCCATTTCGAGTTGCGAGTTCCTTGAGAATTGCGAGATCGTCCTTCTTATTTTTGTAGCCCGCTTTTTTTTCGAGCTTCATTTTGTAGCCCATGTCAAAAACGGTGAACGTCGTGTCGCGGTCGCCGCGTTCAAGCTGTGCGAGCAATCCTTTGAACACGGGTTCGCCGAGATCCTCGCCAAAACCGAGCCAGACTCGGACGACGGACTGTTCGGTCGGAGCGGTCGGGGCGAAGCTGTCGATCACGCGAAACTTTGGATCGAACAGCGTGATCGTTGCCTGCGACGTTTCGCCCGTGACCAGCTCAACGTCGATGCTTTTGAAGAGGCGTTTTGCCTTCCACGAATCATAGACGACCGTGCCCTGACCGTCGGTCATGCCGGGCCGGGTGATCTCGATAATTGCGTGTGGATCGTGGCGTATCATGTCGATTCGTAAGTGCCTTTTACAAGCGGTCGCTGCGGGATTATCAGTTGGGTACCGGGTTCGATTTGCCGCACGTCGGTGATCTGGTTTCGTACGGCGATCAGACGCCAGAGCCGCCAGTCGCCGAAGTATGTTTGGGCGAGCGAACTGATCGTGTCGGTGACGACGAATGTGTGGACGCGGAGAGCCGCGTCGGTGTTCGGCGTCGCTTTGCCGTAGCGTTCGTATGGTGAAACAGACCGCATTAGATTTCGTCCTCCACTTCAACGTCAGTCGCTTCGCCGTCCGGCTGGAGTTCCATCAACTCGAGCGAACACCGCAGGCGGGTCGGTTCGCCTTCGCCCGTAAACATCATTTCGTCGATCGTCAGATCGGTCAGTACACAGCGGATTCGCCGTTCGCCCCAGATCGCGAGCAGAGCCGGCGGCGGCCCGCCTTCCTCAAGTTCGGTCATCTGGTAACGCATCAGATCGATGTCCGGTGCGGCCGAGGCGTTCGAGTCGGTGTAGTCGATATGTACGTCCGTGAGCGATATGACCAGCGGATCAGCATTCTTATAAAACAGCGGCTTGGTCCCAATAGTTGTTTCCTGCGGCTCCCAGTTTGTCCGGCCACGGGTTGTGATCTGCTCGGGGAAAAACTGAAATTCGAGAGCAAAATCGCTCTCAATATCCAGCAACTGAAAGGTTGACGGCTCAGGCATGGTTACGCTCTCAATCTCCCCTCATCCAGCTTTTTTGCGACCTGTCGCAGCATCTGCTTTTTGGCGGCTGCGTATTGTCTGTCCATCTGCTCTTCGACCGCTCCAACCGTCTTCGCAGTGATCGTCGGGCTAAAGGTAAACGGGGCATTGACGGTGATGTTTGGGCCGGGTGACACCGAATCTTTGCTTGCGACCTGCGGCCGGGCGGTGGAGCGATCTGCCTCGCGGAACAACTCATCATCGAACCGAAAGCGTGAAGCCTCGGACCGGTGGTCGATGACACGATCGACGAGGGATGTCAGCGACTGTGAAGTGTCTTTGTCACGGCTTTGCGACTCGAATGTGCGACTCGTCACGTGATCCTGGCTTGAGGTAGTCGACTGACGGTTGTCGGTCGATTTTGCCGTCATGAACGAACTAACTGAATTCAACCGTTCCTCGCTCCGGTCGATCGAATCGAACGAGGAGAATTTATTTCCGTCCCGGCCAGCGTCACCGGCGGTTATTGTCGGGAAGGGCAAACCGGCTAACGGGTTTGCACTGCGAGATTTGGTAGCGGATGGGGAAGCCGTCAGCACCAGTTTAAGCGGTTCGGGCGACTGGCCGGATAACGTGTTTGGCAGTCCGGCGAATGATTGAGTAGCAGCATCGCCGGAACGCGGCGGCTGGGACGGAAAAATGAAACTATTCGAACCGGTGGTCCCGCGATCAAAAGCAGACTCGATTATCCGCTGTACGTCTGAGCGTTCCGAGACCATGCCGCTGCGTAGAATGTTTGTTATCGACTGAAAGCTCCGGTTGGAGGACGAAACGGTATTCCCGCCCGTCCGGGCTAAAGCCATCAAGTCGGAAAATCCAGAGATACCGCGTGTCGCTCTCGCCGGCGTGATGACGTTGCCAGCGTGGACGTATGCGACACCGTCACGCTCGACGACACCGCCAACCGCACGGCCCGGCATTCCAAAGATCGACGGAATGCTCGGTTGCGGACGCCCCGACGATGGAGGTGCGGCGACAGGGCCAGCTATGGACGAAGCAGCGGGCGGCTGCCAATTTGCGATTTTAGCGGTTACGCCGTCGAGCGATGTCGAGAGATTATTCGCCGATGTGAATACGTTGTTGAACGAGCCTGGAATGCGTCCGGCTGGCGTCAGCAAATTGCCCAAAGCACCGGTTGTCTCGTTGATCGGCTGCGGAAGCGTTGTGAGTGCGGTCGCCGAATCGATAATCGGCTGCGGCAACGTAGCGAAGCTCTGACCGACAGGTGTTATTGCGGGCGGCAACCCGGAGAACAATTCGGCGGTACCGGCGATCGGCTGCTGGAGCGACGACATGGCCTGAACGAATGCCTGCGAGCCCTGATCAAACATGCCGGTCATTGATTGAGCGAAGCTCTCTGGAAACGCGAGTTTCAGCATGTTGTCCATGTCCGCTTTCATCTGCGGATCAAGGTTCATCTTGGGCATTTCGCGAGTGCGAAACTCGGACATCACCTGCGGATCGGCGAGCGACGGTGCCCGTTGCTGAAGGTAATTTGCTCCTCGAATATCGCGATCAGCGAGATTGTCCGGACTGATCCGCGAAGCCAGGAGCAGCGGTATCGATAGAGGAAGCATGGCCGCTGTCGCGGTCTCGGCCCAGCCCCATTTACCGCTCCGCGTCGGCTGGCTCTGATGATAGTCGAGCCGCTCCTGGCGACGGGCAAGCAGCGGATTGCCCGGAGCCACGGGCTGCTCAAACATACCGCCATTCGTATCCACGCCCATCAGGAGCTTGCCAAAATCAGCACCGAGATCGACAAAGTTTTTTCGGCTCTGATCCAGCGATTTTTCGACCTGCTTACTCCCCATCTGGAGCATAGATGAGGTGCTTGCGGCCTCGGCTTGTGGGTTACGCTGATCGGCGGGCGTGTTTCGGTAGAGGTTGTATTGGTCTTTCGAGACAGCATTGGCCCCGACATTTTGGTCCTTGGAAACGGTCAACGTCTTACGAAGCTCGGCGATCTGATCCCATGTAAAGCCGATCGCCTCGATCACCAGCACCGCTTTGAACACGTTGTCGAGCGAGAAGAGATTCTTACGCAGCCGGACGGTTTTGCTATCGGCTATGGCAACACTGGTGGCGAGGCCGTTGACGCCGTGTGTGGCGGTTCTGGCGGCGTCGCCGGTGCGTACCATGCCTGACTGTACGACATTATTCTGACGGACAAATCCGGCCTGGTTTTTCGTAAGCCTTTCGGTCGCCGTCGATGCCTGGGCAAGCGAACCGGCGAGCCCCTCGCCGCGTGCGAACGTCGATGTCATCTTAAACAGCCGGACGCCCGTTGTGAGCGTTTTGACACCCGAATAAGCGACGAGTGCGGCCGAGCCGATACCGAGGAAGGCGACCGCGTATTTTGCGATATCCGGGTGGCTCTTTGCAAACCCTTGCAGGATACCGGCGAGTTGGTTGGCCTTATCGACGATCGCGGTTGCGGCCGGAAGCATCGGTTCAAACACGGCTACTTTCAGATTGGTCAGCGTACCTTCGAGAGCCTCCATCTGATTGTTGTAGTTTTGGGCCTTCATCGCTGTTTTGTCTTGCAGCGAGATGGTTTTGTTTTGCTCCTCGTTAAAGGCTTTCCAGCCTTTGGTGTCGATCATGACGTTGCCGACGCCGGCACCGAGCGTGCCAAACATCGTCTCCATCCACTGCGTGCGGTCCTTGGCCGACAGTTTGTCAAACTGCGACATTTGCTCCATAACCGAGTCGAGACCGACGAATTTACCTTGCTTATCAAAAAAGTCGAGTTTGATGCCGGTCGATTTCTCGAGATCCTTGAGCTTGTCGCGGTGGGTGTTATAGGCGTTGAAAAAATTGGTCAGGCCCATACCGGCCATCGAACCGGTCATGCCCTGTTTGCCGAGAAATCCAAACAGCCGCGTGTATTTCTCAGCGTCCTTAAGACCTCCGATCTGTAAGCTCTGACCCACTCGCCCCTGAAAATACTTTGTCGCTTCGATCAGCTCGGCCGATGTTTGCCCGGTCGAGGAATAGATGCGTGAAAACACGTCAGCTGCCGGCGTAAAATCTTCGGGATTGAGTTTGAACAGATTCCCAAAGCGGGCAAAATCGGCGGCGATCTCTTTCGGCACGGCGTTTGAGGCGACCGCCAGATTACCGACGGCGTCGGCAGCACCGCCGACGATCGTTTTGACGTCCAGGCCGTTCTGCTTCATCGTCTGCATCATCTGGGCAAAATCCGCAGTCGTTCCGGGCAGCTTGTTTCCGAGCCGAACGGCCACCGCCTCGGCCTCGACCATCTCCTGGGCGAGCAGGTTGTAATTGACCTTGCCGTCCGTGCCGGTCTGGGCGATTGACGCCCGCAGATCGGTCATTACCGACTGGTAATCGGCGGCGACCTGGACGCCCTCTTTCAGCACTTTCAAACCCGCCAGTCCCGCACCGCCGATCGCGAGGTCCTTGTTGAGATCGCTCCGCAGCTTGTCGAGCTTTGCCAGCTCCGCCTCGCCCGTCCGTCCGACTGTGCGGAGCTTCGCCTCAAAGCGGTCAAGACCACCCGACGCCGAATCCTTCAACGTCAACAGCAATGCAAGTGTAAATGCCTCAGAAGCCATCGAATTTTAGAACTTTACCCCTCGAGTTCGACGATATAATGATCGTCGGGTGCCACCTGCGTGGTGTGCGAAATGGTGAACAGTTCGTCGAAGCCATTATTCGGACCCGTTTCGGTCTCAAACCAATAAAAGAATGTGGCCGCGAGACTTCCCGGTGTCCACGCACGGCAGTCTATATACCGGATCGGCACGGCAAGTTCATTGTCGAATGAGGCGTCGATACCGCTCGATACGACGCCCTCATATTTAACGTGTGGGCGGCGGCGATTGATATAGTTCTTGACGAAATGCGGCGTTACGCCTGCTTCGGGTATTGATTTGTGAATGATTGCCTTGTCAGGGTTTGACGGCTCGATGGTCGGCGACAGCGTTACTTGGCCAAAGCGGTCGATATAGAGGGCTTTCGTAACGCTCGGGGCGTTGTA
>Ga0138256_10004645_pt1 | contig 14592 bp, 8 predicted proteins | sample KNB2016incub_MG_FD_105486 | JGI IMG/M metagenome (GOLD analysis project Ga0138256, IMG submission 105486) | Active sludge microbial communities from wastewater in Klosterneuburg, Austria - KNB2014incub_MG | ecosystem: Engineered > WWTP > Activated sludge > Unclassified | place: Austria... | reverse complement strand
GGGTCGGCGCTGTCGAGAGCGGCGCGTCAGGCAAGGGAATCGGCGATCGGCTCGGTCGACAGCAGGAAGCGTGGGATGGCGGCGTCGAACACGGTGCCGTCGTCGCACACGAAGTGATAGCTCCCCTCCATCCATCCGCGCGGAGCGTGCAGGACGCAGAACGAGGAATACTCGTGTGCCTGGCCGGGCGCGAGGTGCGGCTGCTCCCCGACGACCCCGTCCCCCTCGACCACCGTGTCGATCGCCCCCTCATCGTGAATGAGCCAACGGCGCGTCATGAGTCTGGCGGCAACGTTGCCCGCGTTCTCGATGCGGATCTGGTAGGTGAAGACGAATTGACCGCCCGAGGGGTTGGACTGGCTGTGCAGGTACGTCGGTCTCGCGGTGATGCGGATACCCGACGTCATGCGGTAGTAGAAGGGCACGCGCGCGGCGGCCATCAGAACGACCTCTCTGGCACAGGGACAAGTGAAACAATGTGCACCACGATGCGCGCTACCGCTTGACCACGCGTCGGCGCTTGACCACGCGTCGGCGCTTGACCACGCGTCGGCGCGTGCGCACGGGGACGGCGACAAGCGCGTGTGATTCCGACCAGAGTCGCACCCCGCCCTCGACGGCATGCTCGTTCGAGCCACGGCGGGCATGACGCGGCAGCGTCGCGAGCTTGTTGACGTTGCCGCCACCAATGACGACGTAGTCGCACAGCAGCGCCGTGCGCAGGAGTTCAGTCACCTCGTGTACGTGCTGGGCCCAGCGCTTGCGGCCAAGGAACTTGAGCCCTTGCGCGCCGAGGTACTCCTCGTAGCTCTCGCCCTTGCGATAAGGCAGGTGGGCGAGCTCGAGCGGTTGGAGCCGGCCCGCATCGACGATGGCCGAGCCGAGCCCGGTGCCGAGTCCCAGGTAGAGCATGCGGCCACCGTCGTAACTGCCGAGCGCCTGCATCGCCGCGTCGTTGACGACGCGCACCGGCTTGCCGAACGCGCGCTCGAAGTTGAGGCGACGCCAGCCGCCGCCCAGGTTGTGCGGCTCGGCCGCCGGACGGCCGGCGCGCACCGGACCAGGGTATCCGATTGTCACCACGTCGTAGCGCCAGCCTGCGGTCGCCTCGAGGACCAACTTGACCATTTGTGTGCCGGTCATTGTCGGGCCGGACGCGATCTTGATCGGAGTCCGGCGCCACGAACCGGCGACCTTGACGTTGGTGCCGCCGACATCCACGACGAGAGTTCTCACGGAGACCCTGGATAGCTGGGGAATGGGGGGCGCGAGTCGCGCTTACTGCGGGTTGCTCCAGCCGCCGCACCCGATCGTCAGGCGCTCGGCGTCAGTCGGTCCCCAGCTCCCGCGCGCGTAGGCGATCGGTTGCTCGGGTCGATTCAGCAGCGGGTCCACGATCGCCCACGCCGCCTCCACGGCATCCTGTCGGGCGAACAGCGTGGCGTCGCCGGTCATCGCGTCGCCGAGCAGGCGCTCGTAGGCGTCCATCTCGTCGGCGGACTTCCGTCGCAGCAGGGAAAGCTCGGTCGCCTCGCCGTCCATCGCCTCGCCCGGGCGCTTGGCGCTGGCGCCGATCGCGATTGCCACGTCGGGGCCGAGGCGGAACCGCACGTAGTTGTCCATGGCGGGGAGCGCCTCCTTGAAGACCACACGCGGCGGTGCCTTGAACTCGACGACCACTTCGGTTGCCGTGCGCGCGAGGTGCTTGCCTGCGCGCACGAAGATGGGGACTCCGGCCCAGCGCCACGATTCCACGTGCAGCTGGATGGCAGCGTAGGTCGGGATGCGCGAGTCCGGGCCAACGCCCGCTTCGTCGCGATATCCCGCGTATTGTCCGAGCACGAGCTGGGCGGGATCGAGTGGCGGAATCGACCGGAGGACCTTGGCCTGCTCATCGCGGATGGCCTCGGCATACGCCGACGTCGGCGGTTCCATGGCGAGGAAGCCAACGACCTGCAGCAAGTGGTTCTGGATGACGTCGCGGATGACCCCTGTTTCCTCGTAGAACGTGCCGCGCCCGGCCACGCCGAACGACTCGGCCATGGTGATCTGGATGTTCTCGACGTAGTGACGATTCCAGATCGGTTCCAGGAAGGCGTTGGCGAAGCGGAAGTAGAGCAGGTTCTGCACCGCTTCCTTGCCGAGGTAGTGGTCGATGCGGAAGACCGCCGACTCGCCGAACTGCCGGTGCAGCGTGGCATTCAGGGCCTGCGCCGACGCGAGGTCGCGCCCGAACGGCTTCTCGACGACCACGCGTGCCTGCTCCGTGCACCCCGCGCCGCCTAGTCCCTCGACGACGGCGGTGAACAGCGATGGAGGGATGGCCAGGTAGTGCAGCGGTCGTGTCGCCGAGCCTAACGCCGCGCGCAATGCGGTATACGTCTCGGCGGCCTGGTAGTTGCCGCGCACGTACTGCAGGCGGTCACTCAGCAGGCCGAATGCCCGGTCGTCCACCCCGCCGCCGAACTCCGCCACGCTGGCGCGCGCGCGCTCCCGCAGCCGCTCGATCGACCAGTCCGACGAGGCCACCCCGATCACCGGCACGTCGAGGACGCCGCGTCGGGCCATGTTGTGCAGGGCAGGGAAGATCTTCTTGTACGCCAGGTCGCCGGTGATGCCGAAGAAGACGAGCGCGTCGGAACGTGCCTCGCTCATGAGGGCCCCTTCTCCACGTGCCCGCCAAACCCGAAGCGCATCGCCGAGAGCATGCGGTTGGCGTAGTCGGCCTCGCCGCGCGAGGAGAAGCGCTCGAACAGCGCCGATGCCAGGACATGCGCCGGCACGGCGAGGTCGTTCGCTGCCGCAAGCGTCCAGCGCCCTTCGCCCGAATCGGAGACGCGCCCGGCGAATTTCGCGAGGTGCATGTCACGCGCCAGCGCCTGCGCCGACAGGTCCAGCAGCCACGACGTGACCACGCTCCCGCGCCGCCACAACTCGGCGATCTCGGCCAGGTCGAAGTCGTACTGGTAGTGCTCCGGGTGTCGCAGCGGCGTCGTCTCGGCGTCGTGCTCCTGGTCGGCGCGACCGGCCCCCGCATGCTGCAGGATGTTGAATCCCTCGGCGTAGGCGGCCATCATGCCGTACTCGATGGCATTGTGCACCATCTTCACGAAGTGCCCGGCCCCGTGCGCCCCGCAGTGCAGGTATCCGCGGTCGGCGGTGCGCGCATCGCTCGTGCGTCCAGGGGTGGCAGGGGCTGCCTCGATGCCCGGGGCGAGCGAGGCGAAGAGCGGGTCCAGCCGTCGCACCGTCTCGGGTTCGCCGCCGATCATGAGGCAGTAGCCGCGCTCCCGCCCCCACACGCCGCCGCTCACCCCGCAATCGACGTAGTGAAGGCCGCGCGCCGACAGGGCGGCCGCGCGCGCGATGTCGTCCTGGAAGTTCGAGTTGCCGCCATCCACGATGGTGTCGCCGACGGAGAGCAAGGGGGCCAGGTCTTCGATCGCGCCATCGACGACGCCGGCCGGCACCATGAGCCAGACGATCCGCGGCGCCGGAAGGGCGGCCACGAGCGCCGCGAGGGATGCGGCGGCGACGGCGCCCTCGCGAGCCAACTCGGTCGCTGCCTCCGGCGTGCGGTCATACGCGACGCATCGGTGCCCATCGCCCATCAGGCGCCGCACCATGTTTGCCCCCATGCGCCCCAGTCCGATCATGCCGACATCCATGTCACGCTCCCGCTCAGGTTCGCCGCGCGGCGCGCGGGCATCGCCCCGGCGCGCCGCGATCGGTAGCTTCCCGCCACCACGATATGTTGCCTGCAGTGCCGGGAGGCGCAACAGACCATGCCGAATCCAGCGCCCGAACACGACATTGTCGTCGCCGCGGCCGACGCATTGCGCGCCGGATTCGTGGAACTCGTGCGTGACCTCGCGCGCGACGCCATTGCCGAGCGCGGGCGCTTTTCGCTCGCCGTCCCCGGGGGGTCCGTCGCCTCGGTGCTGCTCACCGGGCTCGGTGCCCACGATGTCGCGTGGCCGTCGACCGACCTCTTCTGGTGCGACGAGCGCCTCGTCCCCCCCTCGCACCCCGACTCGAACGCTGGTGCCGCGAGGGCCGGTTGGCTGCGACCACTCGAGCCTGCGGGCGTGCGCGTGCATGCGATGGTGGCAGGCGACGAGGACGCCGAGCAGGCGGTGGAGCGCTACACCCGCACCCTCGCCGCGACGTTAGGCACGCCGCCCGTTCTCGACCTCGTGGTGCTCGGGGTGGGCGAGGACGGGCACGTCGGATCGATCTTTCCGGGGCATCCGGCGCTGGAAGAACGCGACCGGTGGGTGGTCGCGGTCGACGACGCCCCCAAGCGCCCGCGCCAGCGCGTCTCCCTCACGCTCCCCGCCTTCACGAGCGCCCGCTGCCTGGTGGTGGCGGCCTTCGGGATCACCAAGTGCGACGTGATGCGGTGCGCGATCGAGGAGCCGACCTGCCTGCTGCCGGTGGCGCGCACGCTGCGTGGCGCAACGCGCGCGGTGGTCCTGCTGGACGATGGCGCGGCGTGCGGGCTGTCGGTCTTTCGCCGCGCGTCCGGGACGTAGGGCGCGACGCGCATGGCGCGTCGAGCATGGCGCGTCGAGCATGGCGCGTCGAGCATGGCGCGACGAGCATGGCGCGACGAGCATGGCGCGACGAGCTCGGCGCGAGGGTCGTCCGGGCCGGGTTAGTCCGGCGCGAGCATCTGCCCCACCACCGCGAGGATCTGGCGGGGGGTGGCGGGCTTCTGCAGGAAGTTGACCCCCGGCTCGAGGCGCTCCGCGCGTGTGCCGTGGTTGGGGTCGTAGCCGCTGCTGTAGACTACGCGCAGCCCCGGCGACCGGGCCTGGAGCACCTCGGCCAGCTCGACGCCACCTACGCCACCCGGCATCACGAGGTCCGTCAGCAGCAAGTCGATGCTGGGGGAATAACGCTCCCACTCGTCCAGGGCTTCGCGGCCGCTTGCGGCAATGTGCACGCGATAGCCCTGGCGTTCCAGGATACGCTGCGTCAGCGCCCGCACGGAGCGATCGTCCTCGACGACCAGGATCGTGTGGGTGGCCGTCGTCGTCGCGGGCACGGCAGGTTCCGGCAACGGGGGAGCCACCACGCCAAGCTGATGGGACGGGAAGAGCACCTCCATTGTCGTGCCGTGGCCCGGTGCGCTGTCCACGAGAATCGTGCCGCGGTGTTGCTGGACGATCCCGAAGACCGTGGACAACCCCAGCCCGGTCCCCTTGCCCGGCTCCTTCGTGCTGAAGAACGGGTCGAAGATGTTCCCCAGGAGTTGCGGGTCGATCCCGCCTCCCGTGTCGCGCACGCGCAGGCCGACGTATGGCCCGCCGGTCGCGCCGGGGAGCCCCCGGGCCTCCTCGGTCGTCACCTCCCGCGAGAAGGTCTCGATCGACAGGACGCCGCCGTCGGGCATGGCGTCGCGCGCATTCACGGTCAAGTTCATCACGACCTGTTCCAGCATGCCGGGGTCCGCCTGGACGACCAGCGCCCGCGGGTGCAGCGACACGTGCAGCTGGACATGCTCGGGCACGACGCGCTTCAACATGCGCATGACCGTCGCGACGAGGTCGTTCAGCTCGACCGGCCGTTCCTGCATGGCCTGCTTGCGGCTGAAGAGCAGCAACTGGCGCGTGAGGTTCGCCGCACGCTGCGCCGCCGCGTCGATATCCTGCAGCAGCTCGGACGCCTCGGCGGGGAGGCCCGTGAGGCCGCGCGCCATGCCGGCCTGCATCATGATGGCTGCGAGGATGTTGTTGAAGTCGTGGGCGATGCCGCCGGCCAGCTGGCCGATCGCCTCGAGCTTTTGCACCTGGCGAAGCTGTTCCTCGATGCGCTTGCGCGCCGTGATGTCGTCGGAAATGCCCACGATCCGGTACACGTCGCCGCTGGCGTCACGCACGGGGAAGGCACGGCCATGGACCCACTGCACGCCGCCCCGCTCGTCCACGAGACGGTACTCCTCATCGAGCTCGCGTCCGGCCTTGACCGCGCTCGAGGCGGCGATCACGCGATCGCGATCGTCGGGATGGATGCGCGTGACGATGGCCGTGGGGGCTCGCTGAAACTCCGCCACGGAGATCCCATAGAGGCGCTCCACGCCAGGACTGACGTACAGCAGTTCGTTCGTGCGCGCGTCGAGCATCCAGAAGATCTCACGGATGTTCTCGGCGAGCTGGCGGAATCGTTCCTCGCTCGCGCCCAGCGCCTCCTCGGCCCGGGCGTGCTCCACGCGGGCGCGCAGGGCGAGGATGCCGTACGCGAGGTCGTCGGCCAGCTCCGTCAGGTGGGCGACTTCCTCGGCGTCGAACACGCCGACGTCGGGCGCATAGACCGACAGGGCGCCAAAGACGCGCGCGCCATCGCGCAGCGGGAGCGCCAGGCTCGATCGGTAGCCGCGCGCTCTCGCCTCTGCCTGCCATGGCGCGGCCGACGGATCGGTGAGCATTTCCGGACTGACGACCGCTCGTCCGGTCCGGATGGCGAGTCCCGTCGGTCCGGAACCCTGTCGGGAGTCGTCCCACCGCACGTCGATGCCTTCGAGATAGCCCGACTCAACGCCGGCATAGCCAACCGGTCGCACCCGCTGCTGGTCGTCGTGGTCGGCGTAGCCGACCCAGGCCAGCAGGAACCCCCCATGCTCCACGATGACCTGGCAGATGGCCTGCAGCAGGGCATCCTCGGTGCGCTCCCGCACGAGCACCTGGTTGCAGTGGCTAATGGTGCGCAGCGTGCGATTGGTGCGCCGGAGCCGTTGCTCGTCCCGACGGCGCTCCGTGATGTCCAGCGCGATGCCATCCCACACCAACTGTTCCGTCTCGAGCCAACGTGGGGAAGCCGAAAGCTGCAGCCAACGTTCCTGGCCGTCGCCCACGTGGACGTGCGTCTCGATGCTGAACTCCCGGTGGCGGCGCTCGCTCTCCAGCTCCGCGGCGGCCAGTCGCTCGCGATCGCCCGCGGATAGCAGCTGCGTCAGCCGTGCGGAATCCGCGAGCAATTCGTCGGCAGTCACGCCCAGGACCGACTGCGCGTTCGCGCTCACGTACAGGAACCGGCGGCTTCCATCCGGGTCGCGCGCGAGCTGGAAGATCACCCGGTTCGGCAGGTTGTCTGCAAGGACGCGCAGCCGATCACCACTTTCGCGCGCCGCGCGCGCTGCCGTCGCCCGTTCGGCCAGTGCCGACGCCAGCAGGAGTCCAGTCAGCCCCATGGCGGCGAGATACACCTGTACGAGCAGGAGCTGCTCCGACACGTTGGCACCGCCGAGCGGGAACAGCGCGGGCTGGGTGAGGACGACGTGCACCGCCACGGCGGCCACGCTGGTCATCGCGGCAGTGGCACCGCGCACCCCGAGGCGGAGGGCCGCCCAGACCATGAACGGCGCCAGCATGTACGGGTGGAGCTCCAGCCACCCGATCGACACCTCCCCGCGAAATGTGCGATCCGCCGTCCAGGTCCAGAAGGCCATGAACAGCGTCCCCTCCACGGCCCCTGCTGACCAGAGCGACTTGAGGCTCCAAGGGCCGCGAACCCAGGCAATGATCATCGGCGTGAGCAGCAGCATCCCGAGGACATCGGCCGCCCACCACGTCACGGCGCTGGTGACGAACGGCGCTCCGGAGGCGACGACAGCGAGGCCACCGGCCACAGCGCCGCTCACGCCCGCCCCCGCGACCGCCCCCCCCACGAGTGCGAAGGTATCGCGGACCCGGCGGAAATCGACGCGTGGGCCGGCCAGCCTCCTGATGATCCACAGCGCGACGGCCAACTCGATCAAGCTGGGGACCAGATAGGCGAGCCCCACCCACACACGGGCTCCGACGAGGACGTGGGAGAGCGCATCGGTGCCCGCGACGACCGCGACCGCCGCCGGCCACAGCGGCCGCCGGAGCAACATGAAGCTCGCCAGCAGGACCCCGGCCGGCGGCCAGAGGGGCGAGAGCGGAGAGAGCGGGGAGATCGTGCGCAGGCCGACCTGGTGGGCGATCAGGAAGGCGACCGCGATGGTCAGCAGGGCGAGCAGGTCACGCGGGCGTTCGCGCGGGTCGAGGCGAGGGGACATGCCTGGGCACTGGGGTCAACCGCATGCTCGCCCCCGGGAAGGTCTGGCGGCGGTCGCGAGCGTTCGCAGGGCGGAAGGTACCATGCGGGGCGCGCTGCGTCCCGCGCGGTACCATCCTTCGCCCCGACGATCCGGCCTCAGCCGGTATCTTGCACCCCTGCCGCCGGGGCATCGCCGATGCGCGGGACCGCCCGGGGCGTGACCGCAGCGCCAAACAAGTCCAGCGAGCGCAAGCTCCCGGCGACCGCGTCCAGTGCGCGGGTCATCTCCTCATGCGTCCGCCGTACGGCCTTCCGGTAGCTGCCGCGATACAGCAGCGCGCAGCCTGCGGCGACGGCTCCTCCGACTCCGACGGCGGGGAGCGCGATGCCTAACGCACCCATCGCGGCGAGTGTCTTGAATCCCACGATGCCCGCGAGGCCGCCGGAGCAGCCACCAAACACGCCGGCAATCCACGCCGAGAAGTTCACGTTGCGCCGTACGCCGGGGCGCCAGTCGGCATGCATGGTGACCTCCGTGGCCTGCGCATCGCCAGGCGTCGGCCGCAGCGTGACCTGGAGGGAGCGCACCTCCAACTGCATGCCGGTGCCGTACCACGTGGGATTCATCGCGGCTGGCAGGTCGAAGACCAGCACGCCGCCGTCCAGCGGATGCCCGCCGACGGTACCGTTGAGCGTGAGTCCGAAGGGGGACTGCTGCAGCACCTGCCCGAGCGCGGGGAGCACGCGGGCGGGAGCGGCCGGCATGCGGCGCATGACCGCGCAGCTTCGCTCGCTGGTCCCGAGCATGCGCGTGGCCTGCCGCTCCTGCCAGCCGCCGATCGGGGCGGGCGGCTGGGCGCCGCGGTCACCATCGGTCGCCCCGACTGCTCCCAGCTCCGCCATGGCGAGGGCGACGAACTGCTGGGAGATTCCCGCCTCCGCCGCCGCCGCCTGGACGTGCTGCAGGCGGTAGCCGTCGGCCGGCGTCCCCGTCGCCGCCGACCCCATCGCGGTCGTGTCCAGCCGTCGCAGGGCATCGGCTTGCAGCTGCGCCGCACGCTGCCACAGCGCGGCGGCCTGGGGCTCCGACAGGACCGGCTCGTGCGGATGCTGGCGGGTGGTCTCGTCGTGCAACGCCGCCGCGAGGGCGGCGCCGAGCTGGTCCGCCATCGCCTCGCCAGTCGGCGGGCGCGCGGCGGGATCCTTGGCGAGGCAGGCGTCGATGACCGCCGCGACCTGTCGCGGTACGGCCGGCGCCACGGAGGCCAGCGCCGGCGCGGCGCGCGTGGCGTGGGCGACCAGGACCGCCGACGCGACGTCCCCCTCGAAGGGGAGCCGGCCCGAGAGCAGGAAGAATCCGACCACGCCTAACGAGTAGAGGTCGCTGCGCCCGTCCAGCACGTCGCCGGCCACCTGCTCGGGACTCATGTAGTGCACGGAGCCCAAAACGTGCCCGGTCTGGGTCAGGGCGTCGGCGCGCGTCGTGTCCCGGGCGATCCCGAGGTCGGTCACCATGGCCCGCGCCGTCGTCCGGTCGAGCAGGATGTTTTCCGGCTTGATGTCCCGATGCACCACGCCGCGCGCGTGCGCGTATGCCAGCGCCCACGCCACCTCCCGCAGCAGGCGCACGGCCTCGGCCACCGGCAACGCCCCGCGGGCCCGCACCCGTTCGGCCAGGTTCTCGCCGTCCACGAACGCCATCGCGAAGAAGACGTGCGCCTCGATCGCGTCGGCGTGAAAGACCGGGACGATGTTCGGGTGGGACAGCTGTGCCGCCGTGCGCGCCTCGCGCAGGAAACGCTCCCGCGACGCAGGACGACTGGCCAGCTCGGGCGGCAGCACCTTGAGGGCGACGAACCGGTCGAGCGCGAGATCGCGCGCCAGGTAGACCACACCCATGCCCCCGCGGCCAAGTTCACGGTCGATCGCGTATCGGCCGGAGAGAGCAACGCTGAGCGTCGACTGCGTCACGAGTCAGGCCGTCGCGAAGCGGTGAACCGGGGGAGCAGCGGTTGCATCGGGACGAGCCTCGCAGGGTGACGGGTCGCGGGAGTCGCGGAATCTAAGCGCAGCGCACGGTGGCTGTTTCCGCGCGGCGCGACCATATGGTCCCGGAGCGTGTATCAGTCGCGTAGGCCGAACTGCCTCTCCGATCTCGAGGAGAGCGCCCGTGGCCCCCCGGGCATTCGACGCCAAGCGGACGATCAACTGGAACTGTTCCGCCCGGACGGTCGTAAGCGATACCTTTGCAAGTTGATGTGCCGGTCGAACTGCCTGTTGATTGTGCTTGTTGAAATGCCGGTTCGCTTGGATCTTCGTTTGGCGGTTTGTACTGCCCCATCATTGCACCGTTCGACGCGCCGCCGAGGCTCTCGTGCGCTCCGCCCGCCCGCGACGGTCGCTCGTGCCCGTCATGTTCGCTCGTCTCCCTCCACCTGGATCTCGTGATGACTCGTGCGCTGTGGATGTTGACCCTGCTGGGTCCGACCCTTTGGTCGCCGGTCGATGCTCGCGACCTGACCGTGACGCCTGCTGCGGCCGTGCGGAGTGATTCGATCGCGAACGACGACGCGCGGCTGACGGCCTTTGGCGGTGCCGTGGCGATCGCCGGCAACGTTGCCTTCGTGGGTGAGTCCCGCGGGACCGGCGCCGGCGTCGTGCACATCTACCAGCGTACCGGCACCGCCTGGCGCGCGGTGGGCAAGCTGAACGCCGCCGAATCCAAGGATCGCGACGGGTTCGGCGCGACCCTGGCGACCGACGGCAGCACGCTGCTGGTCGGACGGGTGGATCAGGTGTTCGGCCCCGATAGCGGGCGCGGTGCGGTCCACACGTTCCGTCGGCAGTCGGACGGACGGTGGGCCCCCACCGGCGTGCTGGTCGCTGACGCGCGCTTGGCGCGGGCAAGCTTCGGGACGGCGATCGCGCTCTCGGGCGACATGGCGTACGTGGGTGCCCCGGCTGAGGGGAGCGGGGTGGTCTACGTCTTCCGCCGGCAGGGCGATGGTAGCTGGGCCTCCGCTGGAAAGCTCCCGGTCACGGAGTCGACCGTGTCGGACCGGTTCGGGAGCGCGATCACGGTGGACGGCAATCGCCTCGCCGTCGGCGCTCCCGGACGGTCCTCCAACAAGGGTGCGATCTTTACCTACTCGAGCGCCGCGGACGGGGCGTGGGTACAGCAGGCCATCGTGCTCTCTGCGCGCGTGGCGGACAACGCGCGGCTGGGGAGCAGCGTGCTGCTGTCGGGCAAGCGGTTGGTGGCCGGGGCGCCCGGCGCCCTGGTGATTCCCGGGCAGGGGGCCGGGAGCGTCGGGATGGTGTCACTCTTCGAATACTCCGACGTGGCCGAGATCTGGCGGGAGCGCCGCGCCTTCACGTCGTTTGACTATTCCAGCTCGCGATTTGGGCAGAGCCTGGGGATGGCGGGCGATGAACTCTGGATCGGGGCACCAGGGAGCGAGCGCGGGACCGGTCGCATCTATCGGGTGCGGCAGACACGTGATGGGGACTGGCTCGGCATGCAGGCGCTCGACGTTCCGGGTGTGGAGCCGGGCGCGATGTTCGCGACGACCTTCGCGGTCGGCGGCGACCAGGCGGCCATCGGGATGCCGAACGACGGGGGAGGCGAGGGGACGGTGATGTTCCTCGGCCGCACCGCCGCCGGCGTGTGGGGTAGCCGCGGTACGGTCTTCCCGGCGGCGACGGCGAAGACGTACGCCGCCATGAAGGGATCGGAGACGATGTGCGGGAGCGACGGCAAGGCCGGCGAGTTCGAGTGCGGCAGCGCGTCGTTGTATTCCTTCCTGCCCATCAGCGCCATTGGCGGCAAGCGCGGCACCAACATGAACGACAACTGGGGATGGACCGACTCCGTCACGCAGCGCGAGATCGCCCTGCTGGGGCGCACCGACGGGACGTCGTTCGTCGACGTCACCGACCCGACCAACCCGCGCTACCTGGGCGACCTGCCCAAGACCAAGGGCTCGCCGGCCTCCGCGTGGCGGGACATGAAGGTGTACAAGGACCACGTGTTCATCGTCGCCGACAACGCGGGCGAGCACGGGGTCCAGATCTTCGACCTGACGCGGCTGCGCAAGGTCACCACCCCGCAGGTCTTCACGCCCGACGTGACGTACGATCGCATCAACAGTGCGCACAACATTGTCGCCAACGAGGAGACGGGCTACATGTACACCGTCGGGACATCGGGCGGCGGTGAGACGTGCGGCGGCGGCTACCACATGATCGACGTGCGCGAGCCCAAGAAGCCGAAGTTCGCCGGCTGTTTTGGCGATGCGAAGACGGGGCGCGCCGGGACCGGCTACTCGCACGATGCCCAGTGCGTGAAGTACCGCGGCCCCGACACGCGCTACACCGGGAAGGAGATCTGCATCGGCTCCAACGAGACGGCGATCAGCATCGCCGACCTGACGGACAAGAAGAACCCGGTGGCGATCTCGCGCGCGAGCTACCCCAACGTGGCCTACGCCCACCAGGCGTGGCTTACCGATGACCATCGGTACCTGTACCTGAACGACGAAGGCGACGAGTCGGCCGGCCAGGGAGAGGCCGCGAAGGGGACGCGCACCATGGTGTGGGACGTGGCCGACCTCAGCGACCCGATCCTCGTCAAGGAGCATGTCGGCGTGCAGAAGGCGATCGACCACAACCTGTACGTGAAGGGCGACCGGATGTACCAGGCCAACTACACGTCGGGACTGCGCATCCTCGACATCAGCGACCCGCGCAACCCGAAGGAAGTCGGCTTCCTCGACACGCACCCCGGAGATGACGGCACGCCGCAGTTTGACGGAGCGTGGAGCGTGTATCCGTACTTCAAGAGCGGAACGGTCGTGGTGACCAGCATCGGCGAAGGGGTCTTCTTCGTGCGGGATCGCACCCGGAAGACCGTGCAATGATGCTCGCGTCCTGGGTGACCGCGGCGGCGCTCGTCGTCGCGGTCCTCGGCGGGGGCGACACGTCGTCCGCCAGTCGCAAGCTGTATGTCGTGAACCAGGCCGGCGCGACCATCTCGATCATCGACGAGGGGCGGCTCCAGGTCGACACCGTGCTCGACCTGCGCACGATGGGCTTCAGCGCCAACGCCAAGCCGCACCACGTGGTGGTGGAGCCCGACGGGAGCTTCTGGTACGTGACGCTCATCGGCGACGGGCGCGTGCTCAAGCTCGATCGCCAGAATCGGGTGGTCGCGCAGGTGGCGATGGAGACGCCGGGGCTGATGACGCTCGACCCCGTGCACGATTCGCTCTACGTCGGGCGATCGATGACCGCCGTGAACCCGCCCAAGTCGTTAGGCGTGATCGCCCGCCGGTCGTTCACGCTGGTCGAGGAACAGGAGATCCTGATTGCCCGGCCGCACGCGATTGCCGCGACGGCCGACGGTCGGTGGGTGCACACCGCCTCGCTGGCCGAGAATCGCATCGCCTCGGTCGAGACCTCGACGGGGCGGGTCACGCTCACCACCATACCCGGCGCCGCGCGGTCCCTGGTGCAGTTCGCCCTCTCGCCCGACGGCACGACCATGGTCGCCGGCGGCGAGTTGTCCAACACACTGCTGGTGTTCGACCTGCGCCGGCCTCCCCCCTTTGTCCCGGTGCAGGAGATCGCGGTCGCCGGCAAGCCGTGGGAGGCACGGTTTGCCCCTGACGGGCGGACCGTCTGGGTCACCCTGCTGCTCGGGAACCGCGTCGCGCAGGTGGACCTTGCCTCCGGCACGGTCGTGCGCACGATCGAGGGGCGACTCGCGCAGCCGTACAGCATGCTGCTCGGCGAGGATGGCAAGTCCGCGTTCGTCGTGAGCCAGAACACCGGGGCACCGCAGCCCGGCCAAAGCGGGCACGAGATGCACGGCATGGCCGGGCACAGCGCCACCGACGGCTGGCTCTCCGTCCTCGATCTCGCCACCGGGACGCTGCGCGCCACGCTGATGCTCGGCACCGGACCCACGGGAATCGGCGCGGCCGGGGCGCGATGACCGTGCGCCGAGTGGTGTGCGCGCGCCGCGTCGCGGTGCGCGCACTGGGCTGCGCGGCGTTGGCGCTGGCGGCGGGTGGTTGTGGCTCAGTCGCGCTGGCACAAGCGGGACGCTCGCCGCTCTCGTTCGAGCGACGAGTCGCTCCGTTCCCGGTCATCGACTCGGCGGGCCGGCCGTATGCTGAGCCATTCCTCGGCGGCTTCGACGTGCCGCGCCCGCAGCTCGTCGACCTCGACGGCGACGGCGACCTCGACCTGTTCGTGCAGGAGCGGTCGAACGCCGTGATGTACTTCGAGAACGTGAACGGGCGCTTTACCTGGCGCACCGATCAGTTCCTCGACCTGAAGGTCGGCGAGTGGTATCGCTTCGTCGACATCGATCGTGACGGGCTGGTGGACCTGCTGAGCGAGTCGCCGGTGTCCTACATCCGGGCGTGGCGCAACACCGGCACGCGACAGGCCCCTCGGTTTCACGTGGCCGCCGATACGCTGCGCGACATCGACGGTGCGCCCATTCCCGCCGACCGGCAGAACATCCTCAATGCGGTGGACCTCGACTGCAACGGACGGCTG
>Ga0138256_10004642_pt1 | contig 14596 bp, 19 predicted proteins | sample KNB2016incub_MG_FD_105486 | JGI IMG/M metagenome (GOLD analysis project Ga0138256, IMG submission 105486) | Active sludge microbial communities from wastewater in Klosterneuburg, Austria - KNB2014incub_MG | ecosystem: Engineered > WWTP > Activated sludge > Unclassified | place: Austria... | reverse complement strand
GGCTTTTAAGTTGTTTTGATTTAACTTCTCGTAACATTGTTAGACCTCCTTAAAGGGTAAGTTTATTTGTTAGAGGGGCTCCCGTCTAAAGAGAGCCCCTTGGTTTTTAGATAACTCTACGCCATACAAACGGTACGTTTGTAGTTGCAGTTCCGCCTCTCTGTGCTAATGCACAAAAGATTAAAGACTGCGTAGACGCAAAGGTATACGCTGCATCAATAACAGCACAAGCAGCAGTGGTAGTTCCACCAACGCCAGTTGTTGCAAGTGTTGACACAATGGAACCAGTTGTTCCCGGTATAACCATAACCGTAAGCATCTGACCGTGAGATACGGCCTGCTGAAGGTTAAGGGCAACACCAGTTGTAGAAACTGATACCAGCACTACTGGAGCATTGTCGTGAGTAATCATCCCTGCGGCAGCAAACGACTGATAATCAGTAGTTGCCTGTCCGCGAGGAGATGGTTTAACCACTATCGCTCCACCATTTGTAGAATTGCTTCCTGCTGCAATCGCAAAAGCATCACCGAGGGCTACGCCGCCGGGATACAAATTTGATGCTACAGTAGAAGCAGTTCCAGTTGTTCCAACGACAGGCTGAGGACTTAAGTCCATCAATCCTGCTACATCATGTATTCTGTCCAAACTCATATAATTCTCCTTTAAATATTTTTAAATTATGTTGTAGTCAGACCAGTCATGATGCCATGCGCTGTTGGAAGAATTCCAAATTCCCCATAAACAGCATACCTAGCTTGCCAAGTATCCTGTGTTGGAGAAGCTCTGAATATGCTTCCACCCATTGTAGGATCTTCAACCCAGCCACCATCAGGTCTCGCATGAAACTCAATGAAGTCTGAATTTAAAGAATACAAAGTGTCATCTTCAACAAACCTTTCTGCTATTACTGGTATTGGACCTGTATCGCACATAAACTCAAGAGCCTGAAAGGAGAACTTACCTTTAGGACCAGAGTTTCTGGACTCAACAATCATATACCTCTTCTGGTCTTCTAACTGATTCAGTAGTTTTCTGTACTGAACGAAAGAAGTAACAAACATGTCATGGTTTTCACCGAAGGCATATTTGATGTCCAGAGCCTGCTGATTTAGCAAGTCAGGAGTAATACCAACTGATAAGTTAGTTAACTGAGAAGAAGCCTGCCACCTGTAACCAACTGATACGTTATAAAGCGTACCAGAAGTTGCAAGAAGCGCACCTCTTAAACCAGTTGCATCATTATCTTTTGAATTCTGCATGTAGAAGCTAACTGTATTAAGACCAGCTAGACTGAAAGCAGAACCATTAGTCTGTGTAAGAGTAACTGTTGCAGTAGTTGCAGAAGCTGCTGGATTAACACCAGTAACTTCATATTCTGCTGTTCCAGCTACAAGCGGAGCGTTGATGTAATCCTTAACTTCCCAGTTAGCAAGCTTCCAGTTTACTGGGTTAGCTGCTGCTGTTAAGAAAGTTACTGTGTAAACACCAGCAGAAACGCTGATATTGGTAGAAGTAGAACTAATACCAAGTCTTCCGTTTCCGTTAGTTGTAACAGAGTCGTTAAAAAGCATCCTAGAAAGGTTGCCCTGAAACGCCTGAACACCACGCTTAACTGGTTCTTTTGATAGTCTTACAAAAGCACCTTCATCTGTCTGAGAAGCTTTAATTGCTTCATTGTCTATTTCAACAATGGTGTAAAGCTTCTTAGATAAGATAAGCATTTTCTGATAAGCAGTTACGTTAGCTCTTGGGAAAGAACCCGAACCCCTACCACCTCCGAAAGATGTCGGGACACTTATTAGCGCCTGATCACCTACGAAGGAATCATTTCGTTTAATTTTAGCAAGAACTACGTTCTCACTATTGAACATATCACGGCTCATCTTGATGTATTTTGTCTTAAATACACCAGTGGCTGTGGTCATATTATAATTAGCCATTTTTCCTCCAAAAAAGTTTTAAGTCCTAAGAATTACCTAGCTGGTCGTCTGACTGGCCTAGGCTGATTGCGATAAAGGAAATCTAAAGACTCCTCATCGTAACCTTCTATTTTTTCGTCTTTTTTGGTTAAGCTGGCTTTACTGAACTGGGTCGATTTAGAAGATCCGACTTTTCTGTTTAAGTTCTCAACCGTTCGGGCATCTGCATTTTTAGCTATGCCCGATTGCTCTATTAGAGCTTTCATTTCTTCTACAGTCATCTGAGGTCTTAGTTTTGTGACTTTTGATATTTCATCTAAAATACCATCATCCTCAATTCCAAAAGCTCCTGCTGCCTGTAGAACTTTTTCCTCATGTCTTACAGCTAAGGTATATTTTACAACTTCCTCTGCTGAAATATCATTTGGATTTTGAAAGGTTTTACCCTCTCCTACTTCTTCCTTTGCCAGAGTCTGATAATTACCCCAAAACTCTGCTTCAGGAATGTTGAATTGCTGTTGTAGAGTGGCAACGTGAGTTGAGAGTTGGGATTTTTCGGTGTTAACCGTCTTTTCTTCTCTCAGCTTTCTAGCTTCCTGCTCTGCTTCCGCAGCTCTTCTCTCAGCCCAATAAGCTTTTTGCTGTTCGGGAGACATCTTTGTTAAAACTTCCCGAACCTTATCAAGTTGAGAGAAATACTGCTCTTCAAACTTTACTACATCTAATCCTGAACTACCTGCTGCTAATTTGGCAATACCCCTGACCGCTGATACAAAATCACCTTTTTGGGCAACGTCAATTAATTTTCCAATCTTTCCCTTAAACTGCTCTTGGTCTGACTGCCATCTTTTTTCTTTAACGTCAACAGCCCTTAAACGGCTATCCATATTCCGGTTGAACTCCTCCTGCTTAACAAAGGCAGTGATAGCATCACCTATTTTAATCCCAACTTCTTTCCCGTTGACTAACTTTTTAACTACAACAGACTCAAAGTTATCCTCTACCTTATCGCCTTTCTTTTCTCCAAGAGGGGTTTCTTCTGCCTCTTCTTCTGTAGCTTTTTTATCTCCTTCAGCATCTGGCTGAGTGGTAGTTTCGATATCCTTATCGCTTCCTTGCTTATCGCTATCTTCATTTATTGCTTCCTTTTCATAAACTTCAAGCATGTCATCATCGTATGGTTTTGATGATGTACTAGGCTGAGAAACCTGTGGGGTTTCTGTTGCTACTTCTGCTGCATTTGTTGGTGCGCTTACGCTTTCATCTGACATATTTTATCCTATATTGGGTTATTAGGTGGTTGAGGAGGCAGAGGAGGTGGGGCTGTATTAGCACCACCATCCATAGGCATTCCGGTATCCACCGGGGCAGGTTCTAAAGTTCCACTTGCCGGAGGAAGAGGTCCTCCCATTCCACCACCACCCATCATTCCCATCATAGGAGGAGGGGTTGGTGATTGAAGAAGCACTGGAAAATTTGGACATTGCATTACTAAAAGCTGCTGAAAGCCTATATTAGGCATTCTTAGCGGCATTCCCATACCATCCATAATTCCATATGCCTTTTCCTGCATAAGGTATTCGGTAATGTAGAGATGCTGCTCTGCTGTAGCCTTAATATCCGGAGGAGTCATTTCTTTCCACTCTCTCGACTGCATCTGCTGGACATGGATTTTCCAATGAGTAATCAAATCCTCAACTTCTGTTGGAGGAGCTACTGGTCTTTTGGCTACAAAATCATCATTTTCTGATTCAGCACACTTAGTAGAACGGGTAACAATATCCTTAAATTGCTCTGCTGCTGTCAGGTCTAATAGCTGTATAGTTTGTTCTCTTGTCAGTAGGCTTGTTGGGTCAAACCTCATCTGACTTAACTCAGTTATCTCATCAATTCTCGCTGCTGGTGACTGAGAAAGTGCCGTAGTGTTTTCAATTCGAAAGTGGAAAGGTTTGGTAAGGTTGGCAACGGTGAATTGTCGTATCTTGTATTCGTTATCACGTCCAACAATCTGGGCAAGTCTGCCATCGGAGTCGTCATAAAAAGTACCTGCAACAGAGAGAGACATTCTTGCATTTTCAACAAGTCCGATATTGTTGTATTTGATTGCTGTAATGTAGGCACGTTTATCCTCCTGTTCTTCCAGAACTCTTAAAGCCTTAGCAGCTCTTACGCCTGAAGGAGCTTGTCCTCTGGACATAGTAAATACACCAGATAGTTTTTCTGCTGTTTCTTCAAGCTTGTTTAAGTAAGTAAATAATTCATTAGCAACAGGGCTTTGAGTCAGCAGAGTTGGAGGCACTGAGCCAGAGTGGGAGATTACAGTAGACTCATTTAGGAGCTGCTGCATATCACAAGACCCATCCTGAATAACCATCTTAGGATGGGCAAATAAAACTAAAGATTTGTATATCAAAGAAGCACAGGCATTTATCTGGTGTTGTAGAGGGAATAGCTGCTGAAAGAAGGAGTACCCTCTGTTCTGATCAGGAACCTCAATATCGGCCATGTAAAGATATGGGATTTGACCATGCTCATAAGGAAGGTCAGAGTTTTCTAAGATAACCCCTTTAGTTCGCTTGATATAGCGACCTTTCTCCATGAACTCATGGGACCTATGGAAAAGCTCATAAACTACCACCTGATTTTTAAGTCTGGCAGTATCAAGTCTATAACCTGTGTACATTGAGTTTAAATCAACGTCAGCCTTAATATCTTTAGCCCTGTCTGGATACTTAGCCTTTAAGTATTCAATATCTTCAAGCTTCCACCTGATAGACCACTCAATATCTTTTCTGGTTCTTGTTGGCTGGTCAAAAACGTGCCAAGGAGCCATTACCTCATAGTCTAGGTCGCCTATATGAACGACCTTATCCATGAACATAGGATCGCCTTCTTCGTTGTTTATAGGCTGTCCTTGGCTGTCTAGGATGGGAACCCTAAGCCCTTTCTGTTGGGCCATAGCATACTGTGGATGGACTCCCCCTTTTTGAGGGTTCCAAGTAATCCACATGTAGGCTTCACCAAATATCTTCATTTGGCGAGCCCATTCCTGAAGGGTTTCGTCTATTCTGTTTTCATACCAGATGTAATCTAGAACATCTTTTGCTATTTTTGCATCATCCGCATCTTCTTGCTGCGAGCGAGCAGGGTAGATAGCGACTGCTGGTCTATATCTTGTAAGTCTACTAACCCACTGCGTGACGAAGTCCGATAGGTGGTTAATGACAACCCTTGGGTTTCTTGAGTTTGAAAAGCCTTGTCTGTCGAGGTTTCTGTTAAGCTGCCTGTCTGCCGCCAACCACTGAAGACCTTTGTAAAGAAGGAGGTTATCCATCTGTACATGGAAGTAGTCTCCATAGAAATAATGACAAGCGTCAATCGTAACCTCAAACCAGTCATCAACGGTCTTTTCATCGTTTATGTCCGAAAGAGCCCATAAAGGAGTGATTTCCTTTTCTGAGTAATCAAAATCGTCTAGTACGGACCTTGTGTTGGGTCCGATACCTACCATCAGGTATTCTTATTCCCGTTCAACATTTGTTTTCTTTTATCTTCTTGTATTTTTTCAATGGCTAAAAGCTCTTCCTCTGTGGCTATTGGTTTTAGGAAATCCAAAGCATCTCCTCCTGAGAATAGAGCATCAATGTTCTGTTTGGCAAGCTCGTTCCTTTGTCCCTGCTCTTTAGTCAAGAGTCTTGGAACAGCTAAAGCTTTTTGCAGGGCAATCACCCCAAGGTTGGCAGAGGATGCCATATTAAAAGCTCGGTCTGCCATTTTTTCGGCAATCTTACATTCTATATGAATCTTATCAAGCTTCCCTCTGGTCTCTTTGTCGTTTGTGATATATTTAGTGTCATGAAAAAAAGCAGGATGCCGCACTATTGCTTTAATCTTGCTAGTTCTCCAAACAGCAAATATCAAAAGTAAATCAATTAAAATAGTCAGAGTAAATATCACGCAAGTCTCCTTGTAAAGAATTTTCTAAAGCATTGTTGGCCCAGTCTTGTGGGTCTACATTCTGCACACTTTTTTGTCCATAAACAGTATTATCAATTAAGGTAGAATCAGCCTTTTCTGCAAGCTTCCAGCCACCCCTCTGCATGAAGTATTCAAAACAGTTGATGATATGATCATGCTTGTCTGGATACTTTCCGTCTTCATCAGTAACGTAAGATTCAACCTCCCACCTAAACCAGTAGCACCTGTCAGAAACGGTTAAAGCCCCCGGTTGAGCCATAGCCATTTTAATCTGGGATATGTTGGTTTCTTTATCGTTGTTATGCTTATCAGATGGAATCATGGACTCTTTAAAGTTAGCCCTAACCTCGTTAGCAAACCAAGCTGCCGCTTCATCGTATATTCTTCTCCAAGTATTTCTTGCATGGTGAGGGAATAATTCTTCTTCTTTCTTTTTAATTCTTTGCCAGATTTGGTTAGTATCGGTCCTTAATCTGTCTTTTTCATAAATCTCATCCAGTACAAATATCTGTTGGGTATAAGGATTATAGCAGATAAAGATAACAGCAAAGACTGAACTTGAGCCCGGGTCACAAATTGTATACCACTTAAGCTTATGCTTATCGTTTTCTAGGTAGCTCATCACAACCTTATGGGTCCTGACATGATTAACTGGATTCCATTTAGGGAATACAGCATCCTCACCCCCGAATACAAGCTTTCCTTCATACTCTCTTTGCCAGATAACCATGTTGTCCGATTCTATAAGTTCCTTTCTTACCTGAGCTAAGATTTCATGGTCATGGATAGGATTTGTATAAGTATCAAACTCATAATAAGACCTGTCAGCGGATCCGTTTTGAATCTGTTTTAATAGCTGTTCTCTAAACTCTACATAGTAAGCAGACCTTTGTTTTGGAGGAGTTCCAAAGACAAGCAGGGCTGTGCTTTTCTTTAAAAGGTTTGGCTGCATCACCTCTAAGTGAAACTCTTTTGAGTGGTGCTGAAACTCATCATAAATAACTAAATCTGGCTTTACTCCACGAAGGGCTTCATAGTTTTCACACCCATCAACTGTAATGATAGAGCCATTATTAAACTCAATCTTTAAATCAGTTACATTGACTGAGTTGATATATTTGGGAGGGGCATAGTCCTGAAGCCTTCTTTTATTCCAGTAAATCTTTTTACCCTGCTTTAGTTCCGGGCATATTATCATGGTCCAGTGCTTATCATTAAGGACAGAAGCTACATTAGAAACAAACAGGGCCGATTCGGTCTTTCCTACGTCCCTAGCCCACTGTGACATTACAACTCTCATTCCTCTGGTGAAGTAATCCCTTGCCACAACAACCTGTCCCTTATGAAGGGGTCTTTGATGATAGTTATTAATCCTGTCATAAAAGTCAGTCATTATGTCAGCATGTTTCCCAAGAAGGGATATTTTATCTTCAAACTTCATCTGGTTTCCTTACTGGTTCAGGGAGTTCTGGGTAATCAAAAACTTTATCCACTTTTTTTAATTCCTGAATAGCTTCTCTTGTTTTTTGGTAGGTATTAACTTCCCCATGAGCTACGGCAATGTTTGCTGTAGTCTTTCCTTCCTCAAGTCTTACAAGCATTTCTAAGTCAGTGATTAAAGATTTTAGAGTATTAGCCTGAGCAACTGTCTTAATAGCCTCTCTTCTTTTTTCAGAGTCTAGGATAAGTTCTTTTAGGAATTCTCTTATACCTTCTAGTCCCATCCCGATAATCTCTTTCATGATAGGGATTTTCTGGACGTAGTTCTCCTTAGCTCTGGCTTTAGCTATGTTTTCATCTTCACAAATTCTTTTAATCTCAATCGCAGGGTATTCAGTAACGGTAGCTATGAATCTTTCATCATAACCCTGCTCTTGAAGGTTTTTAACCTTCTTAACCTGCTCTACCCATTCTGGCGTTTGCTGCCAGTTAGGATTCGGCTTTGTTCCCCTTTTTGCTTTTGCCACTATCTTCCAGTAAATCAAAGAATCTTAAAAAATCACCATCACCAAGATGTCCGGTAGTCTTAAAAAGAAAATGTCTTAACCTTTGTTTCTTTTCTTCTCTATAAATTAAGATGGCTTCATCTTGTGGAAAATCAATGTCAGACTCTTCTTTATATTTCTTTTTAACCCTAAAGATTAATTCCATTAAGGATTCATCTGAATTCTTTCTCATTGGACCTCCAAGACTTTAATAGCAGGACAGGTATTTTTTGCCATGTAAGCATATATCTTATCTCCAGCCTTTTCTCTTAACTGCTTAGATACGTTTTCCGTACACTGGACAGACAGACTCCCATCATCTTCGATGATAAAGACTATCTGCTCAGTATGAAACTTATGCTGCAACCATTTAGGCATACACTTAACAAGCTTTCTAATATACTTCTCTATCTCTCTGGCTGTCTTTTCAGAATATCCCATTTTATTTCTTTTTTAAAACAAACATCATAGACTGAATTGTATTATTGTATCTTGCTAACCAAAAAGTCTTAGCCTCTTCTGATTTCTGATTTAAGATGCCATCAATGGCATAATTACATCCCACCTCAAAGTCAGCTTTACAAAGGTCAGGACAGTTATTTTCATCTCTCCATTTTTTGTCAGCAAAGTTTAGGGAAGCTTGAGAAATGCCTCTAATATTTCTTGGGTCTGACCAAGCTTGGAAAGAGTTAAAGGCTGGGGCAGTGAAGGTGGCAGTGCCACCGGGTTTGAGGAGCGCATAGCAATGTTCTATGAAACTAATTAAGTTAGGAACTTTCTCTAAAACTCCCTCTCCTGTTATTTCTTCTACTTCTTCAGCCTTTGGTAAGTCTTTTTCGAACCTAGCAAACGGACCTAAGGTTCTATACCCTTCTCTCTGTTTATTATCAAAACTATAATAAATCTTTCTTACTTCAGCTTTCTTTTTTTTAGTAACTTTCTTTTTCATCTTTTCCCAAAAGGTATTGGAACCGCTATTGGTTCACCTACAAAATCTGAATTTTTCTTAAGTTTGGCGAGCAGTCTATTCGGAGCATTAAACGCCTCACGCCAAGCAAGTATTGGTGGTGGTGAAAATATGAATTGTGCAGACTTGTACTTTTTTTTATATTTTCGGTACAAGGCTAAAGCCTGATACGCATCCTTAAATTTCGTCTCATGGAGTTGACGGTATTTAACGAAGCTTACATACCAAAGGGGATAGTCCCTTGAGTAAGCCTCTTTAAAGGCTTGGGTAGCATCTGTTATATTATAACTACTCACCAAATATTCCCTTCTGCATCGACATGTCCAACCTTGCAATGAGTATCAACTGCAAATTTATATCCAAGCTCTTTAGCTTTTCTTGCAAAGTATAAATCCTGTGTTGTGGCTATACCTCCCTCACTCTGAGTTTTAAACCATTTACCAAATTCAAAGCCGGGATTTCTAAACATATCCATCCTAAACAGAGTAAATCCCATACCCGTGCCATTGCACTCCTGTAATCTTTCTGTACCTACAGGTTGTGGGACGTAAGTAAAAGGTTCTTTAGGATCTCCCCAGATTTGTGGACATCCGTCCGGTCCTTTTAGCCAGTATAAGGCAGAGACAACATCAAACTTTTCTATTGATTGATATAGTTTTATAAGAGAGTCAGGGGAAACTGTGTTGTCCTCTTCTAGGGTAAGGAGGTATTGAAATTTAGCTAACTGTGGGTTTGAAAGTATTTGAATAAGGGCTTGATTGTAAGCTTCCCCTACCTCATATCCTTCAATGCACATCTTAGCTAAGGGAGCGTTAAAGCCTCCCATTAGGTTCATCCAAGAAAACGCCACACGAGTAAAGCAAGTGCCACGTGTAGGGCAAACCAAAACAGTCGCAAGATTGCGATACAAACCAAGTCTGTTCCACTCCTGATATCTCTCTGGCGCATTATTTTTTCCTTCATAATTCTCTATAAATATCTTACCTGTCATTACCCACCTACAAAAGTAAAGCTTCCACCACCACTGCCGCCACTTGGCGGTGTGTAAACATTAGTAAAATGCACAATAATCTCATACAGCGCATAGCCTGAAGCGTTTGGCCTGTTTAATACTGCTAGACCCTCGCCTTCTCTTAAAACTAGACCGCCATCTGAATCTATAGCAGTTGAAAAATCAAAGACTTTATGTTTCTTAGTGTTAAAAGCAAAGGCCGAAGCTAAGGCTGGAGCTATCCCGAAGGTTGGTCTTACCAACCTTCGGAGTGGCAAATCTCCTGAAACTCTAGATCGTAGCGCTGTAGCTGAATCAATGCTCGCTTGCTGAACTGTGCAATCTTTCCTGAGTTTAAGTCCTGAAGGAATCGCAGTATTAGAGGTATCAAGCATTGCAGGTGTTAAGTCTTTACCGCCATAAATTCCAGAAATTGTCTCAATCGTAAACATTGGTAGAATATCAACTGTTCTGATTTCTGAGATTTCTAATCTTGATATCACCACAACTACGCCCGAACCAGAGCCGTTATGAATACCAAACAAATTAGTTAATGCTGAGTTATAAACCACGGTATTTATATTGTGCGTTGAAGAACCTACATTAATCTTACAGCTTATTTCATAAGGAAAGTTAGGAGGGGATGTAGCGTCAGTTATAAAAGCTACTCCCTCCCCTTCTCTGAGTGTAATCGCTTGTGTTGTTGATTCGTAATTAGTAATTACATTTGTGTGGCTTAAAGGACTCTTTAAGCCACCAATTCTAGCTGTTATAAAAGGATTTACTGCTGTAGCAGTAGACAGCTTGTTATGTCCATTGATACGCCTAAAAGCATCTCCCGTTGTAGTTACCGAATAGGGATTTTTCGCTATTAAAACCTGAGAAGGTAAAGCCGTATCATTTGTATCATGCTGAATAGGCGTAATAGTCTCACCGCCCGATTGAGCCGTAGTTCTGATAAATCTTATAGCATTGGGAATTGTTGTCGTTCTTCCTGATATCTCGTTTATTTCAATTGTTTTGATTCTAGTTACACAATCAGACTCAACTTGATTATAAATACCAAGTACCGCTATATGCTCTATATACGGCTGATTAGTTGAGCCAGCAGCAGCAAACGCTTCATACGTTGCTACTGACTCGCTAGTCTCATGTCTTAAGTAAAAACTTTCTGCCATTATTCCTTAGTAAATTCTATCCATGTATCAAGTAACCCAACGGCTCCTGTAGTATTAAATACTAACGCCATCTGTGTTTGACGTAGAGTTAAGGGCTGCACGTTTGAATCGCCATACCCAGCATCAAAGATGATATTTAATGGTACATATGTTTCTAGCTCGTCAGATGTTGCTGTCGATATAGCCGCTTCGTCCGATGACCAGAACACACGCCTTAGTGTTAAGGCTGTACCACCGATAGTTCCAGCATATCCATAAGTTGCTGTTGTCGGAAGCGTGTTATTAGTATCATGCTCAATCGGAGTAACTGCCGTAGGAGCTGTTAGAGATACGCCACCAGCTTGATAAGCTCTCATCTCAAGCTGACAAAGTACACCAACAACTGCCGCAGTTTGTGCATTAAGCAATCCAACTCGCCTGATCTTTAATATCTCTGAAGCGTGAGAGTTTAATACCGCCCCCATGTTCTTAGATGCCGCAAATACGACCGCCTGATTATAACATGTAAATGTTTCTGCCATAGTTTTCCTTTAATATAAAATTCTATCCTGCTCCCACGGGTAAGCTGGTATCAGTTTATGTCTGATAGTTTTCTCATTTAATTGATTCAATAGCTTTCCGTGTGATTCTTGCTTCTCTTTTGTCCAACCTTTAGCCCTTTGCATAAGTACATTCTTATGAAACGTAATAGCTGCCTTAAGCTGTGTTTCAGTAAGAGGGATTGCGGTCTCAGCAATCCAACCATTTTCATTATGATAAATTCTAACGCCGTTCATGTTTTGTTTCCGTAAATAACTAAAGTTACCCTTGTAACGGTAGAAGCACTATCAACATTAAATGCTATTACATCACCTGCTGTAACCGTAGTTGTCCAAGTTGACAAGCTTGTATCTTGGTTTTTCTGAACACTTGAAAGCGTTGGCTTTTCTGTGCCTGCAATGGAATCACCTGCTATAGGTGGAAAATTAGCATAGGTATCTTTCCAGACATCGACTACTATAGAGCCGGACTGATCAGCAAAAATATCCCAACCCGTGATTGTCATGCCATAGGGAACTGTTACATAACCTTTCTGCCCTGTAGTAATAGCAGAACCCCCACCATCTATAGTTATTCCGAAAGATCCAACACCAGACAAGGTCTGGATTTTATCATACAGAGCATTCTTTGTAGGAACTTCTAAAGAGCCATTCCAAGCGACTCCATAAGCCTCATCTTTTACTTTTAAATCACCCTCGCCCGTAGATCCGTCAGTAATTGCAAGAACTGCGGCAGAATCTCTTTCTATCCCTGCATCTGCTGCTCCGCCAAAGCTTGTAAAGGTAATATCCCCGGTAGTTATGTCTAAGTCGCCTATTACCGGACTTGTATTAGCTGTATTAATACCATTACCTACGATGTAGCTAGGGCCATGATATGCTACGCACCAGTATATGTTTACTGTTCCATCATCACCGTAAAAGTCTGCCTGATCGCCGTTAGCAAAAACTCCGTAAGCATTTATTACATTACCAGTTCCACCGGAGGTTACGGCATCAAGTACCGAATAAGCCTGACCGCCGAATATATTAGTGACTCCTGTTTGAGTGCCATCTGAATTCTTGTGTAAATATCCGTCAGTAGCTCCCCAAATATCGCATGAATAGTAATTCATTAGCGAGCCAGTTTGTAGGCTTGCAAAAGAGCCAAAACCTAAAGAAGTACCGCTATAAAGTTTGCAGTTATAAACATTGGCTGTGATTAAATGCATGGTATTACCACCCCCATGGCTTTCAGAGAACATCAAGGCATTAGCATCTGTATCCGTTGGCTGAACATCCAGATTTCTAAGAATAAGATTTGAAATAGTTGTCGGTGTGGCTGAATGAAGTCCAAGCCCTGTTGTATTAGAGCGGATATTTAGCCCTTCAATTGTGATATTATCATTTTGTAGTGTAATTGCAGGAGTACCATCAGCAAAAGCATTAGTCGTAATCGTCGGCATTCCTATGCCTACTATAGACATGTTATCAAGCGGAGTAAGGGTTGTATTGATTGTATAGTTTCCTGCGCTAATAACAATCTTATCCCCGGCTACCGCTGCTGACATTGCAGTTACTAAAGCTGCACCCCTGTTAGCGTCTGAATCAGTTGAGGGTTTATAAAATGTTACTGTGCCATCATCTTTTATGACTGCTACGCCCTGAAGCGTTGTTAGTGTTGAGGATGTCTGAGTAAGATGAGGGCCGAAAGAAAAAACTTCCGTTGAGTAATTATACTGGGCTAATGTTGCGTAAGCTTCTGCAATAGCATCAAAGTAATAAACACCGCCTGAATTAGCGTTTACCTGACCATTGCCCATTGTAGCAACCGGGTAAGTACCTTCGGCTGTAAATCCATTAGCATACATGTAAGAATCAAATGATCCGTTTGAAACTCTCAAGCCTCCGGGGAAGTAGGTAAATCCAATAAATGTCGGGTTGCCCGTATTGTCTTGTGTTAGATTACCTGATGAATCTATGTATAAAACCGATCCCCACGTACCTCCAGAAATGGCACCACCAATGGACATACCTCCACCAGAAGACGAACCTCTTAAGGATGCTATCGACATACGTTTATAGTTACCTCTCCAGAAGTTCCTGCCCCTGTGACTGATTTAATCTGGATAGTACCCTTAGCAATACTTCCGCTATTAGTTCTACCATCCAGAGCAAAGCTGCCTCCGGCAGGAACCCTCCATTGTTTAGTAGTATATGTTTTAGTTTTCATAACGTATGATGGAATAGAAAGAATCACAGATACGTCAGTAGAGTTAAAAAAGAAAAGAACAGTAGCATCGTCAGTCATAGAAAGTAGAGTAGCAAAGGAGGTGGTAAGGGCAGTCCCTGCCAGCGTTCCAGTATCATCTAACTCAAAATGTTTAACACTCATTCTTGAGGTTCCTTGATTTCAGGGTCTCTACCTTTATCATTTAACCTTTCATGCATCTTGTTAAACACCTGCTCAATCATCTCAACAATTTCTAATGAATTTTGTTTGATGGTTTGAGCGTCCAGTGCTTTTCTGCCATCGTGGGAGGCCAGTCCTCCAAGAATGCTCTGCATAATACTTCCTCTGGTTTGAGCATTAACAATTGCCTGTAAGCCTCCTCCTTGAAGGAATTCAGATATGCTTCGTACTCCGTCTGCGAGAACGGTAAGGGCTTCTGTTTGTTTGAGTTGGACGTCAAGTTTTGCCTCCGTAACTAAATCTCTTTCGTCTAGCTTTTTTAATGCTTGCTCTGAGTAGTAAGGATGACTCTTGTCAAATCCGTTAGGCATCCTTAGCTCCTTTTTTAGATGCTTCAGGGGCCACTGGATTCTCAATTATTGCAATCTGCTCGTATATGTAATCCTTAGCATCCTCAATGGTAGCACAGTCTTTAATGACATAAGTTTCCTTACCAACTGTTACAAATATCCTGTATTTAGAAGGGTGTGTATAAACAGGATGAAAAGAAGAGATACTATCCCTTTTAATAAAAACTATCTCTCCTGACTCATACTCGTACGTTATAAATTTACTCAATGTATATCCTCCGGTAATATTAAATTAT
>Ga0138256_10004640_pt1 | contig 14603 bp, 6 predicted proteins | sample KNB2016incub_MG_FD_105486 | JGI IMG/M metagenome (GOLD analysis project Ga0138256, IMG submission 105486) | Active sludge microbial communities from wastewater in Klosterneuburg, Austria - KNB2014incub_MG | ecosystem: Engineered > WWTP > Activated sludge > Unclassified | place: Austria... | reverse complement strand
TTTCATCGCCTTTTCCTGTACAAAAGATTTGATAACCCTGATTCCTGAATAGGACTCTTGTGCATTTGTTGTAAGATCAGACAACAAAGCCTGTATTCGCTCACTTTTTTTGTGAATGATATTGTTCACATAGTAGATAGTTATAGCCAATAAGGGAAGTGGCGCCAAAACATAAAGAGTAAGCATTGGTTGGGTACTCACCATGAAATAGACACTAAATCCAATGGTGGCTGCCAGATTGATAAAGTACATGAGGGCCGGTCCTGTGTACATCCTTACCCGGCTAACATCTTCAGAAATACGGTTCATCAAATCACCCGTACTATGTTGTTTGTAAAAATTAGTATCCAGCAACTGATAATGCTGATACACCTCATTTTTCTGGTCAAATTCAATATGCCGGCTCATCACAATTATTGTCTGCCGCATAAGGAACATAAAGAAGCCACCTAATAAGGCGAGCCCCAGCAGAGTGATACCACATAACAACACCTTGCTTCCAAAACCCATTTGCCTGGAACGGATATTATCGGTAACCGCTTTAACTAAAACATCATATCTCGCTTCTTTAACTGCAACGTTTTTTTCCAATTTCTTGAACTCCTCACTTTCTTTCTGTTGTAACAACTCAATCTGAACCGCATCGAGTACAAAACCTGTAAGCTGTGGTGCCAGTATCCTGAAATAATTGGAACAGATAATAAACAGGAATCCCAAAAGGAACCTTTTCCGGTATTTCCAGAAGTACTTATTTATCTGTTTCAGATGTTTCAAAAAGGAAAAATTTAGGCGAAGTTAACGAAGCCTACCCTTTCTAACATATAAGAAAAGGATAAAAGGAAAAGAGATATTTTTGAGCATTAATATTCTTTTATGGGAATAACAGCACAACAGATTAACGAAGCACATGACCGTATACGACCTTATATTCACAGAACACCCATTTTAACCTGCAATACCATTGACCAATTGGCAGGGGCTTCTCTTTTCTTCAAATGTGAGAACTTCCAGAAAATCGGAGCTTTTAAAATAAGAGGTGGAATGAATGCTGTTTTATCATTGACCCCGGAAGAAAGGTCCAAGGGAATTGCCACTCATTCATCAGGCAATCATGCACAGGCTATTGCATTCGCAGCCAGACAAACAGGGGTAAAAGCCTATATAGTGATGCCGGATAATTCTCCATCAGTAAAAGTGAATGCCGTGAAAGGATATGGAGCCGAAGTACATTTCTGTGCACCTAACCAGGCAGCAAGGGAAGCAACGCTGCAAGAAATTGTTGACAAAACAGGTGCGGCCTTTATTCATCCGTACAATGACGACAGGGTTATTACCGGGCAAGCTACGGCAGCAAAGGAATTAATTGAAGATTGCGCTGCACTTGATTTCATATTGGCACCAGTAGGTGGCGGTGGTCTTCTGAGTGGTACTGCATTAAGCGCTCATTATTTTTCTCCTTCAACAGGTGTTTATGCTGGCGAACCTGAAGGCGCGGCAGATGCTATACTTTCTTTCAAAAGCGGTAAAATAGAAAAAGCGCCATTTGTTGATACGATTGCTGATGGATTGCTTACCACTTTAGGTGATAAGACCTTACCGATCATATGGACGTATGTGAAAGACATATTATTAGTTAGTGAAGATGAAATAAAAGCTGCCTTGAAATTGGTTTACGAAAGAATGAAAATAGTAGTTGAACCCAGCTGTGTAGTACCATTAGCTGCGGTGCTAAGAAACCCAGAAATCTTTAAAGGAAAAAAAGTTGGCATCATACTTAGTGGTGGAAATGTAGACTTATTGAAGCTATCAGGTTGGATGAGTTAACTCTTTTCACAATATATTAGGGAGACAATAAATACAATTACTTTATTGCCTCCCTTTTATTTATACAACTGCTATATATACAATTATCTCTTTTGTTGTTGATTCCTCTATTAATTCAAGTCTGTTGCCGGCTACCTTTATTTGATCTGAAAGAATATAACTTTCCATTATTGATGAAGACTGAAAAATCTTGATTTTGTACAGGGTGTTTTTATATCTGTAATCAATTTCTACAAAAGGCCATTCAAGAGGAAAGCATGGATTGAAAACTAAAGTATCCGCTTCTCTTCGCAATCCAATTATATATTTAATGATCAACTGATACATCCAACCGGCTGAACCAGTATACCATGTCCATCCCCCCCTGCCTTTATGTTTCTCATTTGCGTACACATCTGCAGCCATAACATAAGGTTCCACTTTATAAGTTGCAACTGCTTCCGCACTATCGGCATGAAGGATCGGGTTTATGAGTTGGAATAATTCCCAGGTCTTCTCCCTGTCTTCCTTTGCAGCAAATGCCATAATAGCCCAAATGGCAGCATGAGAATATTGTCCGCCGTTTTCCCTGACCCCAGGAAGATACCCTTTAATATATCCTGGATTTATCCCTACAGAATTAAAAGCCGGATCTAATAATTGGATAAGCCTAAGATCTTTTTTAACGAGATGTGAATACAAGGATGTCATTGCCATATCCTGTCTTTCCTTTTTGGCTGCTCCTGAAAGTACTGACCAGCTTTGCGCAATAGCATCAATTCTGCATTCCAGATTATCTTTAGAACCTAATGCGGATCCATCATCGAAAAATGCACGCAAGTACCATTCTCCATCCCATCCATTCAATTCAATGGCTGTTTGTAGAGATAAAGCATGGTTTCGGCAAGTCAAGGCAAAATCACTATCTGCTTTTCGTTCAGCAATTGGAATAAAATGTTGTAGTATATGATAAAGGAAGAAGGCCAACCATACGCTTTCCCCTTTGCCCTTATTGCCTACCTTATCCATACCATCATTCCAATCACCTGATCCAATTAAGGGCAAAGCATGTTCCCCAAAATGAAAACTTCTTTGAATAGCCAATACGCAATGATCGTATAAGGTGGCGGTATTATAACTTATAGCTGGCAAATCGTAAAAGGAATCTTCATCGGGGTGCAGAACTCTTCCAGTAAGAAAACTTACATTTTCCATCAAGATAGTTTCGTCTCCTGTCACTTTCACATAATCTGCAACAGCATATGGTAACCATAACAGATCGTCTGAACAACGTGTTCTAACTCCCCTGCCTTCTGGTGGATGCCACCAGTGTTGAACATCTCCTTCAGTAAATTGCCGTGAAGCACATAATAAAATATGTGCTCTTGCCATTTCTGGTTGGGAATGAAGCAAGGCTAATACATCCTGTAATTGATCCCTGAATCCAAATGCACCTCCGGATTGATAAAAGCCACTACGAGCCAGAAAACGACAGGATAAGGTTTGATAGGTTAACCAACCATTAGCCAGCAAATCGAGTGCTTTATCGGGTGTTTTTATTGTAATGGTTTCATTTACATTTTTCCAATAGTCAAGAATCCGTTCTAACGATTGACTTACTGAAATGGGATCAGTGAAAGCCGCAATCAGTTTTTTTGCTTCCGGCAAATTCCTTTCGTTACCGATCATGAATATCACTTCTTTCCTTTCACTATCAGCTAAATCGAACTTCACCTGAAGCGCTCCGCATGGATCCATAACAGCACCTGTACGCCCCGACAGCTTTTTCCTGCCTAAGGCAGAAGGCATGGATAGATTCCGATTCCTTCCAATGAATTCATTGCGGTCTGAAGTATAGGAAAATCCAGTTCCACTAACTTTAAAAACAGTTACTCGTTCCGCAAAAGCTGTATTATATCTGTTCCTGAAATACAAAGAACCATTATCTGCATCCACTTCAGAAAAAATATGCATATTGGTTTTAGATCGAATATCACCCAGTATCATTTCCAAATATCCAGTAGCTGAAAGCTTCTTATCAAAACCAGAAAGGTTTTGAAGACTGAGTACAACAAACTTCACAGGCATATCCTTATCAACAAAAACAGTCATTTCAGAAGATATCCCTTCCTCCAAATGTTTGAATTTCGAATATCCAAAGCCATGAGTAACTAAATAGGGTGTATTCCCTGCAGTCGGAAAGGATGATGGAGACCAGTATTTCCCCGAATCCTCATCTCTTATATAAAAGGCTTCTCCTGCTCTGTCACTTACAGGATCGTTACTCCATGGTGTTATCCGGTATTCATGAGCATTCAAGGCCCATGTATAGCCAGCTCCTGATTCAGATAGTACCGTACCGAAATTCTTATTAGCTATAACATTCACCCAAGGAGCTGGGGTTGTAACCGGCTTCCTGATGATCATCTTATATTCATTTCCACTGGAATAAAATCCCCCGGTACCATTATCAAATAACAGGTCACTCTCTAATTCCGGTACTTCATTTGAATAAGCTTGCCGACTACTCTTAATCTCAAGTAATGCAGGTAGCATTTTTTCAGAATGATGCCTGTTAACCTGATCTTGCAATGAACCGTTGTTGTCATTGATAATTACCCTGGCAAGGCTTTCAAATAGAACCTTGTCTTCCTGACTTAATTGATCAGCGGTTTTTATAAATATCTTACCGGGAGGACTATACGTCTTATGGTTCATTTTATCCATTGACAATAATCCTGGAATCTCATCATGCAGAAATTGCCTGTAGGAGCCGTATACTTCATTCCAGATAATCAGGTCAACAGAAAGTCCTTTTAGTTGCCAATATGCATGCGCCTGTACCATCTGTCTAACCAACTCCATACTCTCGGCATTGTATATCTGCAATACAACAATTGGAAGATCTCCCGAAACTGAATGACTCCAAAGCCCTGACTGTCCTCTGAAATTTCCCTTAACTACAGTTGATTTAGCCCTTAGATACGGTTGAGCATAAATGATAGCAGATGCCAGCCTGTCGTACAGTTGCGAATCAGCTTCCGTAGCATTTATTTGGCGCAATAATACCTGGCTATGTGTCCATGCCAATTCAAATGCCCTGTTCTTCAGATGCGAATCCCTGTATTTATGGAGCAGATTTTCACAGGCAGCTTTTGTTTCAGCTACTCCGTAGATAAGATCTATAGTTGCTACCTGATTTGGCTTAATGGTCAATCTATATCTAATGGAAAAAATCGGATCCAATACAGCGCCTTGTCCTCCTTTGAGCAACTCATTATCAAGAGCCGAAGGGTTAGTAAGGTCCCTCCCTCTTCCAATAAAAGCCATACGATCAGATTCAAATGAAATTGCTTCCACTTTCACTCCATAGGCATCCATCAAGTGAAAAGCCCATGGCGGCTGCTCTTCTTCCGACCTTGGTCTACGTGTAGAAAAAATAGCTTTATGCTCAGGAGCGATTATTGTTTCAACAAACAGGTTGCTGAAAGCAGGATGCGCTTCATCTGAACTTTGGCTGGCAAGTACAATCTCCGCATAACTGGTCACTTCAATCGTCTTCACCAGACCAGTCTTATTTGTAATTCGTATCCTTCTTAATTCTGCATCATCTTCCGGAGAAATGACTATTTCTGTTTTTGTATCTATACCATAATCTGATCGCTTAAACTCAATATGGCCTTGTGAGAAAATAGCCTGATACCCTTTAGGAGGATGAAGTGTAGGCTGATACGTATTAGACCAGAATTTACCAGTTGAAACATCCTTTATGTAGCAGAATATCCCTTTATCGTCAATGGTAGCATCTTCACGCCATCTAGTTATTGCTATATCTTCCCATCTGCTATATCCTCCACCTGAATTATTTACCATAACCTGATACCTGCCATTACTTAATAATTGGATTTCAGGAACCAATGTATGTGGTGTATTTATATCCCTTAACTGGATATTTGCTGCAAGCTTTGGTTTTTCAATTAAGTCAGGTGTATGTGCATAAAACAAGGTGGCCCTTGGTATCTTCTCCTGAAGCAATAATAATGTGGCCTGGAATCGTAACTCTAATGAGAACCTACGTTGCATGGGTTTATTCAATAACTGATAGGCCATCGACAAGAATCCCATACCCTGATGGTGTACCATATATGAATGGATGACACTGAATTTTTTGCCACGAGGCTGGCGGCTGGCTGTATAATCGATGGCTTCATAAAAACCATACTGGCCAATGAACCCGGAATCCGAAAGCTCCATAAGGTTATTGCATGACTTCACAGGAGCTACCATCAAAGCCAGCATTGATGCGTAGGGGGCAATAACTATGTCTTCCTCAAGACCCCTCATTAGCCCTAAACCAGGGATACCGAATGCCCTGTATTGATAATTCATATTTGTATCTACTGTATTATAGGCAGACTCAGATATTCCCCATGGAACTTCCTTTTGATCTGCATATTCTATCTGGCGTTTTACTGTAGCTTTTGATGTTTGGAATAACAAAGTGTTTTCATAGATAGGCATCACCAACTGAGGCATAAGATATTCAAACATAGATCCACTCCATGACAAGAGAATTGGATCCCCTCCAGAGTTTGTCAATAATCTTCCGAGAGCAAACCAACTTTCCTGCGGCAATTTACCTTGAGCAATGGCAACAAATATTCCCAGTCTTGCTTCGGAAGCCAGAAGATCATAAAAACTGTCATCTCTTCGCTGATCATCCACATTATAACCTATTCGAAGAAGATTGGTTGATTTATCAAAAAGGAAATCATAATTCACTTCACAAAACTGATTGCACTCATCGGCTAACTCTGTTACCGATTTCATTTTCTCACCAGATCGGCTGATGGCCAACCTCAAAGCAGTTTCCAAATTAATCAACCAATTCCTTTCATCTTGAGAAGTGGATTGAGCCAAATACTTTTCCACTATCGGCAAATGAGTGAATGACATATGTAAAATCGAAGACCATGAGGGAATTTCGTCCAATGAGTTAAGTAAAGGAAACTGGCTCGGAATAGGAAGTAATTCAATCCATGGAGCATGAAACTTCAAATCTTCAATACTATTGTTTACCTGATGATACAGCCTGTTTGCCCACTGAAACCATAAATCATTTTCTGATATTGTCGGTTTCTTTAAATAATCGCAAATATCATTTAACCGTACCAACTTCAGATATTGTTTACTTAATGAAGCTACTTCGTGCTCTTGTATTACAAGCTCTGCTCCAAACTGCGAAATTAATATTGAGCTATATCCCTTTTTTGTAGCTGCCAGTATGGGAATCGTCGCTTTTAATCCTTCAAATAATTTTGGATTTAGAATTGGTTCATAGGGTAATGTAAGAAGACCTTGACGAAGGGTAAGAGTATGACCCATCAAATTGCCACTGTCAACTGTAGATACATACCTTGGATTTAAAGGTTGCAAGGTTAGTGTATCATACCAATTAAGAAAATGGCCATTATATCTTTCTAACTTTTTCATTGAGGCTGCGGTTTTTTCACAACGCTCTAATAGAACTGAATTGCTTATATACCCAAAATCATACGCAACAAGATTTGACAAAAGGGAGAGCCCAATATTCGTAGGTGATGTTCGATGTGCAATTACTGCAAAGGGCTGTTCCTGAAAATTATCGGGAGGCAACCAATTATCTGCTACTGTTACAAAGTCCTCAAAATAAGCCCAGGTTTTTCTGGCCGACTGATTCAGAAATTGAGCCTGATCGATTGAAAGTTTATTTGTTTCCTTCTTTTCAGGCATACTTAATCGAAATGCCATTGCAGGCGATAGTATCCAAAGCACTAAAAATGGAAAGGCAACAAGTATACTGGTGCTTGAAAAATAAACAAGAAATCCTGTAACAAGTACTGAAAAGAAAGGAACCACCCACATGTTTGCATAGACCGACAAATAAGTATTAGCTGATACCTGAATAGCAGAAGGCGTCCATTCAAGCATCTTTCGTTTCGACACAATCAATCTCCAATTTGTAAGTAAAACTGCATGTGAAAACCGATACGCTTCATAAGGAAGTACAGCCATTGAAAAAATAAACCGAATGATATTATCTCTTAAGAAAATCCATATTTCTGCAATATGAGCCTGCAATGTGATGTCTCTTGGTTTATGTATGAGATTCCATGCGGCCATTGCAACAGTTGGCAACATAAGTATGACTGTTACAATCAATGTCCAAACCCATGGAAATGGAAGAAAAAACCAACCAGCAATTAATAAGGTTAATAACGAGGAAGGCAAAAGGCTTCTCCGAAGATTATCAGAAATCTTCCATCGGGATAGTACAGATAGTTTGTTTTTCGTAAGCTTTCCTTCACTGTCTGTAATAACAGGTAACATCCAGGCCCCTACCTGCCAATCTCCTCTTATCCAACGGGAATGTCTTTTTATTGTTGTTAAATACTGGGAAGGGTTCTCTTCATAAAGAAAAACATCACTAAGCAATCCTGACCTGGCATAACAACCTTCCAGAAGGTCGTGACTCAAAATCCTGTTTTCCTGAAAAGCATGTTCAACAGCTTGCTCAAATACTTCCACATCATAAATCCCTTTACCGATAAAAGAGCCTTCTCCAAATAAATCCTGATATACATCACTTGAAACCCTAGTATATGGATCGATACCAGCAACATCTCCTTGCATTCTCAAATAAAGAGATGATGTTTGTTTGGGAAGTGCTGTTGCAACTCTTGGTTGTAATATTGCATATCCTTCCGTAACCCTTTTCTTTTGGAAATCATAAATTGGCCGATTTAATGGATGCGCCATAGTGGCAACAAACTTCCAAACAGCTTCCCTTGGCAATTGAGTATCGGCATCTAAAGTGATTATGTATTTTATAGAATGCAGAACAGCCGTATTACCCACTACTTCACTAAACAACCCTTCTCTTTTCCCTCTTAAGAAAGTATGAAGAGCTGCCAGCTTCCCTCTCTTTCTCTCATAACCCATCCATTTTTTTTCTTGCTTATTCCATGTCCTTGGTCTATGGAATAAGAAAAAGACATCTTCATTTACTAGTGGATATTTCCTGTTCAATGCCTGTATACCTGCCTTTGCCTGCAATACCATATCCTCATCACCTGGCATAGTTTCTTTATCAGCATCCAAAAAATCTGTCAATAATCCGAAATGAAGATTCTCACCAATATTGGCCAGATAACGAATTTCCAAAGCTTCCAAAAGTTCATCAATGGATTTGACATCACTAAGCATTGCTGGTACAATAATAAGTGTGCGATATTCTGAAGGAATACCTTTCGAAAAATTAAGTCGGGGAAGTAATTTTGGTTTTACAAATAAGGTAGCCAGCCAATTAACCATCGATATCGCCAATTGGGATGAACAGGAAATAAATAACAACCCTGCAATTAGCAATTGCCACCAAAGTACGATTCCATTTATGTACGATAAATGAAACATGCCAGCAGAGAATATTATAGTAAGAATTACGATGGAAATGATATAAATGAACACCGGCATCCTGTTGATTTTCCTGGAGATGCTTTCTAATATTCCAAACTGACACTTAACAGCTGTCTCTAATTCTATCACTCCCTTATCAATCAGGTAATAGCCTATGTGCAGCCATTTGCTGTTTACATTAATATCTTCATTTGCTTTCTTTGTTAGGTCAAGTGCTTTTTGAGCTACTTCTGTTTCCGATATGTTAGCTGCATGGGCAATCCTTTCAACAACATGACGATAACGGTCACGGGTGGTAAAATCCATCAGTGAATATTCACCGCTAGTATCCTGCTTAAGGATGAATTCCACCTGGCTAAGGTTTTCAACGAATATCCTCCAGTCTGTAGCCCCAATAAACCGCAGGGTGCCGATACTATTTCTCACAGAAACCTGATCAGTTGCCTGCTTTTGATTTTCCTGACGAACCAGATCGTTACTGTTTATTCCTTGTCCCGACAATTGCTGCTCCATCCATGTTAACGGTAATGCTAATGATGGGCCCTTCCCTTGCAGTTTCCTTGTAAAGGCTGCAACAAAGGGACTATCCAATACAGGAAGCGAACGAGCCATGTCTGCAATGGTTAGGATCAGATTCCCAGGCTCTTCTTTTACAACAAGCATCATTTTATCGGCCCAATAATCGGCCATATTCTGATCTATCATTTCCAGAGCCATTTTCCCTGCAACCCTTCGTAGGTTTTCAATAACAGCTAAGCGAAGCATTATGGGAATAGCCCATAACTCACCGATGGTTAAAACCGTTTGCTTTTGATAATTGGCAATAAAACTGGAAAGTCCTTTTGCATCGACCCTGCCATCACTATGCGAAATGATCTCTAATACTATATCGTACACTCTTGGCATACCAGCAGATGCACCAGAAGCCAAACAAGGTAATCCTTCACTATACCCTTTCGGTAAATGCTTACGGGCAATCACCACCTGCTCTTCAATAAGATAAAAATTATCAAGTAACCATTCCGCTCCGGGTGTAATATTCTTACCTGACCGTATACTTTCCACTAAGAGATTCCTTACTTCCAACAAAGTAGTCTCGTTTGAGTCTAGCCTCTTTATTAATTGATCCGATGATGGCTTATTTAATAACTTATGTGAAGACGCAACTATTTTACCATGCCTGTCTAACTGATCCGAATTATACAATTCAGATCGGAAAGGCATTTCACTTGCGTATTGCCTCAAGGCATTACCCCTTTGGAAATATGCACGTAAACGGGTCAGTATATCAAAAACGGAACCAGTAGTAACTTTCATAAATGAGAAATTTGATCCGTGTATTGTATATACACGAAAAGGCTGCATGTATAAATGGTAACAGTCCATTTTAATACACAGACTAGAGTATATTCAAGGAAGTGCGTTGCCAGAAACCCTCTACAAGGAAATAGTGAACTATAGAGGCGACATTAAACGTAGACAATTGGAATGCAGATTTGTATTGTTATTCAAGAAATGAATAACTATTACTACAAATCACAGCTTGTAAGTTACCGAATTTAAGGCAGGGCACCTTGATTTATTTAGATTACTGCGCCAGAATCCATTAATCGGATTGCAGTGAAAATAAACCTGAGAACATGCATTTGCTCAGTTTTATTAGCCATCATCCTAAAAAAATGGCCTTTTATTGCCATAAAGGAGATCGAAATTGATAATTCTCAGCAGATATGCTGAGAAATCTCATTGTCCTGTTATAGACTACCAAGCACTTTTGTAACATGGCCTATTATGCTTGCCAAAGCCAGGCTATTATTAACAAAATCAAATAATTGCAATGAAAATTGAACAGCTTTATACCGGATGCCTGGCTGAAGCAGCCTATTATATAGAAAGTGAAGGGGAAGTTGCCATCATAGATCCATTGCGTGAAACCAAACCCTATATTGAAAGGGCTGCTAAGGATAATGCTAAAATCAAGTATATCCTGGAAACACACTTTCATGCAGATTTTGTAAGTGGCCATCTTGACCTATCACATAAAACAGGAGCAACAATAGTATTTGGTCCTACGGCTTCACCTTCCTATCCTGCATATATTGCAAAAGATGAAGAAGTCCTCAAGTTGGGAGCTATATACTTGAAAGTATTACATACACCCGGACATACTCTTGAATCCACCACATACTTATTAATTGATGAATCGGGGAAAGAACATGCCATTTTCACTGGTGACACACTCTTTATTGGAGATGTTGGCCGTCCAGACCTGGTACAGAAACTGAAAGCAGAAGTTACTCCTCAATATCTGGCCAAACAGCTATTCGCCTCTCTCCGCAATAAGATAATGCCGTTAAAAGATGATGTAATAGTTTATCCCGGACATGGTGCCGGAAGTGCTTGTGGTAAAAGCATGAGTAAAGACACAGTGGATACACTAGGTCATCAGAAAAAATTCAATTATGCACTAAGAGCCGATATGACTGAAGAGGAATTTGTAAAAGAAGTAACCGATGGATTGGTAGAACCCCCACAATATTTCCCTGCAAATGTTTTGATGAATCTAAGAGGAGGTGTTGAAAGTATTGATAATATAATACAAAGAGGAACACAACCCTTATCTGTTAAGGAATTCCAGACAGTCTGGGAAACATTAGATGCATTGGTTATCGATACAAGGAAGAAAGAAGCATTCGCCAAAACACATATTCCCGGTTCTATTTTCATCGGCTTAGATGACCAATTTGCTCCATGGGTAGGTGCTTTAGTAACCGATCTCGAACAGCCAATATTACTCATAACTGAAGAAGGACGAGAAGAAGAAGCTGTAATACGACTTTCAAGAGTTGGCTATGATCATACTATGGGATTCTTAAAAGGTGGATTGGATGCCTGGATTTCAGCCAAACAAGATGTTGATTCATTGGAAGAATGCGAGGCTCTTGATTTTGCAAAAATGTATTCATCTGATAATAATATTAATCTGCTTGATGTTAGAAGGAAAAGTGAGTTTGATACAGTGCATTTATTAGGTGCAGTAAATTTCCCTTTGGATTTTATCAACAGAAATATGTCTATGCTTGATAAGTCAAAGAAATATTATATCCATTGTGCAGGAGGTTTCCGTTCGGTGATTGCCAGTTCCATACTAAAATCGAGAGGTTTCCATAATCTCGTAAATATCAAAGGCGGATTTAAGGCATTAGCAGAAACCAATATGAAAAAAACAGAATTCCATCAACAGAATACCGCTTTATAGTTTCCCTTGCTTTTTAATTCCAGCCGACCCTTACCAGGTCGGCTTTTTTTATTCCTATCTTTAGTGACCTGTGTCACCGGCCGCATCAATTGCCTCTCCTATTTTTGTATTCTAAAATCAAGATAATGCCAACAATAAAACTTACAACAGAAAAATTCAAAGAATTAGTTTTCGATTATACCACAGAAAAGGAATGGAAATACAAAGGAACACTTCCTGCCATTATAGATTTCTATGCCGATTGGTGTGGACCCTGCAAAATGGTGGCCCCTGTTTTAGAAGAACTCAGCGATGAATTCGAAGGGGATGTATTTATTTATAAAATTGATACGGAAACAGAAATGGAACTTTCTGCCGTATTTGGCATCCAAAGCATTCCCACTTTCCTTTTTGTACCATTAGAAGGATTACCAATGATGCAACCCGGTGCATTACCTAAAAAAGCTTACAAACAAATTATAGAGGAAGAACTGTTACCAAAGAAAACGGAGGAATAGTTTATTAGAATAGAAGGATGAAGATTCAATTTATTTAAAGGACTTTGTCGTAGACAAGTCCTTTCTTTTTTCAACTATTGGTTTAAAGGGGCCGTATTTATGCTGGTTTTCAGAAAACCCGTCTATAAATGGTCCAAATGGAAAATCAACCGGTTTTTTTGAAATATCGGGCCAATCATGACGCTGATCTAGTTCGGGTCTTGGTTGGCTGATAACAAAAGCAGCAACATCCCATGATTCCTCATTTGTTAGCGAAGGTGCATTATGGGATGCCAATTGAAAAGGCATGCAATTTTTTATATAGCCAGCAAAACTGCTGATACGGAATAGCCCTGCCCCATTATTAAAGCTCTTTGCACCCCATAATGGAGGGTAAATGTATTCGATACTATCAGAGGCAAGCTGTCCTTCACCATTTTTTCCATGGCATGACTGACACTTTGAAATATAGATAGCCCGACCATTTTCTGCATTTGCAGCCCTGTCAAGAAAAGGTAATTTTTCTATTCCGCTCCCAATTGGTTTAACCCCTTTCTTTACATCTTTCCCCAACCATTTTATGTATGTATAGATCGCCTTGAATTCTTTGCTATTACTATCTAATGCCCATCCATTCAAACTTCTCTCCATACAATCTGATACCCTTTTATAAATGCTTTCTACCCTTCCACTCCTGTCCCTGAATTTTGGATATGTAGAATAAACGGCTCCATAATTATTCGACCAGGCTTTCTTCCCTGCATCTAAATGGCAATTCTGACAATTCATTCCATTAGTTAAATGGGCAATTGAACCTCTTGGTCCGAAATACCGGGACGTATGTGCTATCAATTCTTCACCATAAATTATCAATTGTCGTTCTTCTCCTGTTGGCTGTGCTTCTATATACAAACTTGGCCCGTTCCAGGAGCTATCCTGTATTGTATTTGAACTTTGGTAATTTGAATTTACAATTGAAGGCATAGAAATGAATCTGGCAATCATGAGAACCACAATGCCGATTATAAGAAACAAGAGTAGACTGGATGTGACAGATTTTCCCATAAAAAATGGCTATTGCAATATACAATAGCCACTCGGATTTAAATTAAGTGTTGTTATTTATCCTGAGAAACAGAGCAGGTTTCATCCAGGCATCTTTTGGGACGCAGAAATCCTGTTGCAAATATGATGGCTCCAAATGCAATGGCAGGCCATGCCCCTTCCTTGAAATAAATTATACCCGCTCCGGTAAAGAAGGCACCCAAACCCCATCGCAATATTCTGCTAAACCAGATAACTAATCGGGTATCAGCTGAATCCTTTGATATGTTTGAATGTGTTTTCATCTTTATTCTTTTTCGGATTTTATTTCTTCAAACTCAACAGTCTTATTAGATGGCACCTTCATAGATCGCATCGGAACGCCACATGCACCACCGCTACATCCAATATTAGCAATTGCCATCAGCATCAGCAATCCTCCGATTACAGCATACGGCACTTCATGCACCATAATACCCTGAACCAGTATTACACCTCCTAACACCAAACGCAGGGCCCTCATAAAAGACCAGTTCATCAAGTATGCTTTCATATTCTTATTTGTT
>Ga0138256_10004638_pt1 | contig 14605 bp, 16 predicted proteins | sample KNB2016incub_MG_FD_105486 | JGI IMG/M metagenome (GOLD analysis project Ga0138256, IMG submission 105486) | Active sludge microbial communities from wastewater in Klosterneuburg, Austria - KNB2014incub_MG | ecosystem: Engineered > WWTP > Activated sludge > Unclassified | place: Austria... | reverse complement strand
GCCTGCCGATTTTAAGTAAAAATACAAAAAAAGGCCGGAGTATTAATCAAACCAGAGTCAAAATTTGAATTTTAACATAGCTGTGACTAAGGCACATAGCTTTCGGTGAATTTAAGCTTAGTATTGACTCATTCTGATTTCTTACTTTTATCCGGTAATTTATCTATGTTCATCGCAGCCCTCGTTTTATTTATCCTCAGTGCATTTTTGGTATTCTATACCTACGTCTTTTTTCCATGGCTTATTGAATTAATATCAGGAAAATCGAAAATGAATGCTGATGTTTATCCGGATTCTGATGCTTGCCCATCCGTATCAATATTAATCGCGGCATTCAATGAGGAGAAGGTGATCGAGGCAAAATTAACTTCCATCCTCAATTCAAATTTTCCTTCAGATAAATTCGAAATTTTAATAGGCTCTGATGCATCAACAGATAGGACGGCCGATTTAGTGAAGGCTTTCAGCACAAGTGATCCCCGAATAAAGTTACACGAATTTGAACTTCGCCGTGGTAAACCATCTGTTGTCAATGACTTAGTTGCTCTGTCTCAGAATGAATTGATAATATTGACAGATGCGAATGTGCTTTTTGAAGAGGGTGCTATCTTCAATTTGCTCAGGCATTTCAAGAATTCTAAGATAGGTTTAGTCGGGGCAAATATTTTAAATGTCGGTCAAATGAAAGATGGCATAAGCCATCAGGAGACTTCTTATATCGCACGCGAAAATCGTATCAAGTATTTTGAAGGTATCCGTTGGGGTGTAATGATGGGGCCTTTCGGCGGTTGCTTTGCTTTGCGTAAATCATTGTATAAATCTGTTCCGGCAAATTTTCTGGTGGATGATTTTTATATATGCATGCAGATTCTAAAACAAAATTTTAACTGCATCAATGAATTGAAGGCAATTTGCTATGAGGATGTCTCGAATGATATTAGGCAAGAATATAGACGAAAGGCCAGAATCAGCGCCGGCAATTTCCAGAACCTGAGAGAGTTTTCTTCTTATTTACTCAGGCCATTCAGTCCTGCAGGCTTTTGCTTTATCAGTCATAAAGTCCTGAGGTGGCTGACGCCATTTTTTCTATTGATATCTCTTCTATCTCTGGGTGTATTATCCTGTACGCATAATTTTTATGCATTTCTTTTAATCGGTGAGTTATTTTTACTGTTCACACCATTGCTCGATGCAATGCTGAGTAAACTGGGTCTGCACTGGAAGCTTTTGAGATTTGTCTCGTATTTCAGTTATATGAACCTTGCACTTCTAAAAGGTTTTTTTCGTTTTATAAATGGAATACAAAGCAGTGTGTGGACTCCAACAGTAAGGAACACAACACCGTAGCTTTTTGCCTGACTGGAATTACTGTATCAGGATTTTGCCGGCTGAGGAAATTTCTTTTCCCGAGACTAGTTTGTATACATAGACACCTTCACTGAGACCCGGAACGCTGATGCTGTTCGATGAGTTGAAATCTTTTTGTAGAATCAATTTTCCCAAAAGATCATATAACTGAAGTGATTTCCCTTTTTCTGAATTATTTTTTAAAAATATGGTCTTGGAATCACGATCGTAAGACAGATGGCTTTTGACATTTGCAAGATCGTCCACTCCACTGATAGGGAATACCACAAGCTGATAGTCGCTGCTGTCTGAAATATGACCGCCTGCGCAAGGATCAGGTGAGAAGTAATTATTCTCATGTACAAAGATCTTTGTGTAAAAAGTGCCCTGAGGGAATACACCAAGTTCTATGGTATCCTTGACTGAGCAAATGAAAGCGAGTGGTCCGGGGCAATGATAAACATGTATCTGAATGCTGTCATTTTCTATAGTATGTGTTTCTAAGAACAGAGCACAATCTCCGGAATTGAATGACAAATCAATGAGCAAACTAACATCATCCTGAGGACCCGGATAGAGTGGCAGGGTGGATATATGTTGAATGTTTTGTGCCTGTGTTTGTTGAAGCCACAGCATTGCGGGAATGATTAGTAGTTTTTTTAACATGGCTTTAGTTTTTATGATTAGTGATATTTAATGCTTGAAAATTGCTGAATGATATCAAGTATAAAATTAGATCAATAAAAACCTGAAGACGCTATGCGCCTTGTTAAAGTTTTTTTAAATGTTTTGGAAAAAAATTTTAACAATTCTAATTAACCTGAGTTAAATTAGAGGCAATGTTAAAATCTACATTGTCTATGAAATCAGCTTAAGCTAATCAGCTCTGCGTTCTGATTGAAATGGCGGAAGATTATTACTTGAAAATGCATTCAGGCGCAAACATGAAATTGCGCTGCCCTGCAATTTAACCAGAAAAGCAAAAGGAAATTTTAAAATCAGGTTAATTGAATCAATCCTTAACAAGAATTTTTCCTGAGACAATTTTTTTATCGCTTGATTTAAGCTGATAAAGATAAATTCCTTTACTAAGCTCCGGAACACTGATTCTGTTGGAATGGTCAAACTCTCTTTTCAGTACTATCTGACCAAAAGAATTATAAAGTGTTATTTGTTTAACGGAATTGAAGTTCCCTTCCAGTACTAAGTCCTGACTTTTTAAGTCGAAATAAATAAACGCTTTGCCTGTTGGAAATTCTGATATTTCACTTCCCGGAAGAATTGTGACTTGGATTTCTCCTGAATCAATTGGATTAAATACACTACATGGATCGGGAGAAGACCATGAGCTTGTATGTACTGTCACCTCGGTATAATAAGTTCCCGGAGGGAGAAGTCCGAGGTTAATGCTGTCTGTGGTATTGCAAATGACTGTCAGTGCACCCGGACAATGAAATAGATTAATCTTGATGGAATCATTGCTTACAGTATGGTTTTCGAATTGAAGATCACAACTTCCCGAAGTGAATACTAAGTCGACAATAACTTTTACAGAATCTGTAGGTCCCGGGAAGGTGGGTGAAATGCTTATGTTTTGAATGGTTTGTGCAGTTGAACTAAGCTGCCAGAAAATTAACAGGAAAATAAGTAGGCCATTTTTCATTTTTCCGGGGATTAATTTGGTTAACGAATTAGTTTCTATCTCTAGCTTAAAATTACTAATTATTTTAATCCCTAATTAAATGTGATTCAATTTTCTGTGCCAAAGTATTGTTCATGATTTCATTTTGATTCCTGCATTCACGCACCACATCAACTCCCCCAGAAATATTTTAGCTCGCCCGTCTGCGCCGTCTTTATCAATAGCGTCCCCTTTTTCATTAAAATTATCATTCACTTTCGGGACAGGAAAGCTCGCAGGCACAACCCATGCACCGATTTTCCAGAGAGTCAAAAGAAGGGAGGTTGTGACTTGCGCGCCGCCAAACATTCCTGAGGAAACCGTCACTAAAGCGATGGGTTTTCTTTTCCACTCCGGATGCAATAGATCTATAACATTTTTTAAACTGGCAGGATAGCCTCCGTTATATTCCGGTGTTACGATAATTACGGCATCAGAGCTTACTATCTCAGAAGCAAAGTTCAATACGTTTTGATCCGGATTACTCTGATATTTGAGGCGTTCTTCAAAAACTGGAAATTGATATTCATTTAAGTCAAGGATTTTTACTTCACTTAATTTATTCTCTTCAATGTATTTTTTGAAATACAGAGCAACCCAATGACTTTTTCTGCCTATACGAACGCTCGATGATAAAATTGAAATTTTCATACGGTAATATAAGTTGAATTAACCGGATAACAAATTCAAAACCGAATACTCTACTCAGTATTTACGCAGTTTGAATGAATTGTTCCCTTCAATAAGATAAGTTTGCAATTCTTAACAATGTTTAAAATACATTGTTCTTCAGTTCCTTTTTTTGATTTTAGAATTTTTCTAAATACTATAAGGATAGTTAGAATTAGAGATTTAACATTTCTCTTCAGTAATTCTGCATAGTCAAATACTTTCGCGATTCATCTAAAAAAATCAAACCGTCATAAAAACAAAAAAGGAATCTGAAAGTCAGATTCCTTTTCATAAAAGCGGACCGAGTCCGCTGTAAGTCTAATTCAAGGACAGCGTCCGCCGAAATAGACTGGAAGCGGAGAAGGAGGGATTCGAACCCCCGGACCGTGAGGTCAACGGTTTTCAAGACCGCCGCGATCGACCACTCTGCCACTTCTCCGGCGGCGAAATTAATAGAATTCTTCTATTTCAACGAATTTGATTTGAAAAATCTTTCTTTTCCCACACAATCAGACTTTTAAAGATTAGCCCCAATTGCTACATTGACCCACCTTATTGAATTTCTATGAAAAGTGAAAATATCCGGAGCCCCTTCAATATGTTGGTTATCGTAGCCTCGCTCGGTTACTTCGTGGATATTTATGACTTGATACTCTTTAATGTTGTCAAAAAGGAGAGCCTGGAAGCCCTTGGTTTGGCCGGGATCAACTATGAATCCAATGAGATCTTCCTCTTCAATTGTCAAATGATTGGTATGCTGATAGGAGGGCTGCTTTGGGGTATACTGGGTGATAAGAGAGGCAGGCTTTCTGTTCTCTTCGGATCTATTTTATTGTATTCCATAGCCAATATTATGAATGCCTATGTGAGTGACTTACATTCCTATGCTGCAGTTCGTTTCCTTGCCGGGCTTGGACTGGCCGGGGAGCTGGGTGCAGGTATCACCCTCGTCGTTGAGACGATGTCCAAGGAAACCAGGGGATATGGTACCATGATCATTGTGACCTTTGGCGCTTTGGGTGCCGTATTTGCCTCGATCGTGGGCAAGGAGGGAGCGCTCTTCGCTGAATATACCAATTCCTTGTTAGGGACTGCATTTGTCGGATGGCAAATGGCCTACATAGTAGGAGGATTGTTGGGTTTGTGCTTATTGATCCTCAGGATTGGTGCCTATGAATCAGGCATGTATCAACGGTTGACAGCTTCAGCCAAGGAATCCAGAGGCAAGCTGTCCATTCTTATTCAAAACAAAGACACATTTATACGTTACGTTAGTTGCATTTTCATCGGATTGCCGATATGGTACATAATTGGTATACTGATAGCTCTTTGTGTAGGCTTAACCCATGAAATGGGAATAGAAGGAGCAATAACAGGTACTGCAATTATGTATGCCTATATCGGATTGTCAGTAGGTGATTTATTGAGTGGACTATTAAGTCAATATTTTAAAACAAGGAAAAAGGTTATTCTGGGATACCTTATTACTTCCTTTGTATTGACTTTGTTTTTTCTTTTTCCACTTTCTGTGTCATTGGAATGGTTTTACGTTATGTGTTTTCTCTTAGGTACTGCCACTGGATATTGGGCACTTTTCGTGACCATCGCTTCGGAGCAGTTCGGGACCAATATTCGTTCAACGGTTACTAATACTGTTCCTAATTTTGTCCGTGGATCGGTAGTTCTCATTACCTTGTTGTACAAATCGCTGGAGCCATTGTTTGATTTTAGCAGTTCGCCAAAAGTCCTCAGTGCCGGAATTGTTGGAATGCTATGCCTGGGTCTCGCCGGGTTTGGACTTAGTAAAGTGAACGATACTTTCAGTAAAGACCTTAATTATATTGAGGAATGCTAACACTGTTTTACATGAACGAAAGCCAAAGGATATGATTATAAATGCAGTGACTCTGGTGCTGGGTGCCTCCGAAAATCCAGGTAGGTATTCTCACAAAGCCGTGCTTTCATTGCGCAAGCATGATTTGCCTGTTGTAGCTGTTGGAAAAAGATCAGGCCGTATTGCAGATATAGAAATTCAAACCGGTAAACCTAAACCGGAAGGACCGGTTGATACAGTTACTATGTACCTTTCTGTAGAAAATCAGGATGACATGATTGAATATGTTCTCTCCTTAAAACCCAGAAGAATAATTTTTAATCCGGGAGCAGAAAATGAACTCTTTGCTGAACTTGCAAGAAAAAAAGGAATCCATACAGTGGATGCCTGTACCTTAGTGATGCTCTCGACCGGACAGTATTAATTTCTAGGCAATAAAAAAGCTCTCTATCGGGAGACGGAGAGCTGTACTGAGAAAAGTGAAATACTTTTTAGGATTTCTTTTCCTCGATTCGTGCCTTCTTACCTGAAATATTACGCAGATAGAAAATTCTTGCGCGGCGTACGATTCCGCGTTTGTCTACAACAACTTTATCAATCTTTGGTGAGAATAGCGGGAAAATTCTTTCTACGCCAACACCATTTGAAATCTTTCTTACAGTGAATGTTTGTGTAACACCACTTCCTTTACGCTGAAGTACAACTCCCTGATATTGCTGAATCCGCTCCTTCGTTCCCTCAATAATTTTGTAGTGTACAGTAACCGTATCGCCAGCCTTAAAGCTTGGCATCTCGCGGTTTTCAACAATAGCGTTCGTAGCAACTTTTACTAAGTCCATGATTATCAGTATTTTCGACTCGGAACAATCCTAAATCGGGATGCAAATATACAATTAATACCAATTAAAAAAAGCAATTATTCCTCTTTTTTATTCTCATTAAGCAGATCCGGGCGCTTATTCCGGGTACGTAAAACCGACTGTTCATGCCGCCATTTATCAACTTCAGCCGAATTTCCGGATAAAAGAATGTCAGGCACCTTTAAACCGCGGAAATCAGAAGGCCGGGTATAGGTTGGAGGGGCTAATAGATCATCCTGAAATGAGTCTGAAAGGGCAGAGGTCTCATCATTAAGTACGCCCGGCATTAACCTGATTATCGCATCGCAGACTACGGCAGCGGCCAATTCACCCCCTGATAAAACAAAATTGCCAATGGAGATTTCACGTGTGATGAAATGATCACGGATACGTTCATCAATGCCTTTGTAGTGTCCGCACAGAAAGATCAGATTTTTTCGCATCGACATTCTGTTCGCCATTTTTTGATCAAACAATTCCCCATCAGGACTGAGATATATTATTTCGTCATAGTCGCGTTCTGATTTCAATTTCTCCAGACAGAGAACTATGGGTTCAATCATCATCACCATTCCTGCACCGCCACCATAGGGTGCATCATCAACAGTTTTATGTTTATTGGTTGTGTAATCGCGGATGTTGTGCACATGAAGCTCAACATGGCCCTTCGTCTGAGCGCGTTGAAGAATAGAATGAGAAAAAGGACTCTCCAGTAAACCGGGGACTACACTCAGAATATCAATGCGCATGGGTTCCTACCTCTGAAAATATTATTATGATGTGACTTTTATTTATTTGTTTCAACGATCATCGGATACCGTTCAGCAAGTCCTCAGTTTTTTTTACTGTTTCTTTTTGTGATTTCAGTTCTTCTTTCTTTTCAGGAATGTGTTTGTTTTTATTTTTATCGATTGCCTTTTCACTGTTCTTGATCTGATCTTCCAGCTTGTCAATTTTTCGGTTAGCTTTTTCGATGTTTCTCGTTACTTTCTTTTTTTCTTTTTCAAGACTGCTTAGTTTTTTCTCGTCTACCTTCCTGGCTTCAGGAGATCCGGAAAATGTGGTCAGCAATTGCTTTTGCTTGAGGACTTCAGAGGAGGTGAATTCTTCCTGAGTTTGAAGGGCTTTGATGTCATCCTTCTGTCTCTCTATTTCGCGCTGATTTTTTTTAATCTGTTTTTCGGAACTGCTGATATCCTTTTCTAATCCTTTTAATTCTTTCTCAACCTTCTCCATTTTTTTTGTCTCCTCTTTCAATTCATCGGAGACACCATCCTTATATGCATATATTGCAAAATTACGGATCATTAATTTCGCAGAGATTGACTTGGCTTCATCCCTTGAACTTGAAATAAAAACTGAGTCTGCTCCGGAAATGAATGCTGACAGATAGGCTCTTCCCTCCGAATCCTTGAAAGCAGCGTACACATTCATCGCATCCGAACCGAAGGATTTCATGCTGGCATTGTGAACAACCATTTCGTTGTATTCCTTTTTCACCGAAGTTTTGGTTTCCTCTTTCATAAATTTTTTCCATAAACTCTCAGCTGATTTTGCAGAGTTCTTCGGGATGACAATTTGAAATCCATTTTGTTTTCCCTGACTCATAGTTTCAATGGACTCACTTATCTGAAGCGAATCCTGAGCTCTTGCCATTGGAATAAAAGAGAGAAAACAAATCGAATACAGAATACAGATGAGTAGCGGTAATTTTTTTTTCATACAATTATATTTAGTTTTTAATTTTTTAAGACAACTCGGCCTTGTTTAATTAGCCGGACTGAAAGTGTGAACACTTGATGCTACCTCGTTAATTTTGAAAAAGCCCATACAGATTTAGAAAATCGACGGAACTGAATCGCGAACTTTTAAGGACGAGTCAGTTTGTAAAAATAGATATATAATTATTAACATATTTATTAATATACAATAAAATGGCGTAAAATCATAATATTAATGGATAAAAATCGGCGGTTTGACTGTTGACAAATCATTCAAAATTATTTAGAATGATTCTAAATAAGCTTATATTTGCAGGCATGAAAAAGACCAGGATTTTACTTGCCGACGCACACCCTTTAACCAGAGAGGGACTAAAATCAATCTTGTCAAGACAATATGCATTCGAAGTTGTTTCAGAAGTAAATAATGCTTCTGACTTGGCAACTAGCATAGTTGATCACAATCCCGACATCCTTATCATTGACTTTTATGTTTCCGGTCACTTTAGTATTGAAGATGTTGGATTTCTAAGAAAGCATTTTCCTTCTGTTCATATTTTCATCATTACTACCAATAAAGTAAAGCAAGACATAATCCGTGTTTTGGATCAGAATGTATCGGCTTACCTTCTTAAAGAATGCGATGAAGAAGAAATTATTTCTGCATTGGAGGCGATCATGAATGGCGAAAAATTCTTCTGCGGAAAAGTCATGGATTCCATTTTAGATAAATCCAATCACATTTGTACTGAATCATCTGATTGCAACCATTGTATGGCAATTTCACTCAGTAACCGCGAAATTGAAATCGTAAAATTGATTGCGGAAGGATTGACAACAAAGGATATCGCTTCAAAACACCATTTGAGTTTTTTTACTGTGGCAACTCATCGCAAAAATATTTTTCGCAAGTTACAGATTCGCAATTCTCCGGAATTGATATTGTACGCTTTGAAGGAAGGTATAATTTCACATCAGGCGAATTAGCAGCTTAGTTCTTTTAATAATCAAATGATCCATGTTTAGAAGGTCTTAACTGTTTTCTCAGGAAATATCATCACCTTTCTTTCTTTTATCAGAATTGGCAGCTTACCTTTATATCCTGAAAAATATTTATGAAGAAGCTTAAGTTGGGAATTATAAGGGAAGAGAAAACCCCTCATGATAAAAGAGTTCCATTTACTCCTGAGCAATGTGCTCAGATAATAAAAGATTATCCAAATGTTGAACTTGTAGTCCAGCCGAGTGAATGGAGGGGATTCACCCAGGCAGAATATGAAGCCTTGGGAATTAGAATGCAGGAAGATCTGGGGGATTGTGATATTCTCATGGGAATAAAAGAGGTTCCTGTAGATAAACTCATAGCGGGTAAAACATATGTCTTCTTTTCACACACCATAAAAAAGCAAGCGCACAATCGAAAATTAATCAAGGCTTTGATTTCAAAAAAAATCAGGATGATTGATTACGAATGCCTGGTTGATAAGAATGATAATCGAATTATTGGTTTTGGTCGCTACGCAGGAATAGTCGGAGCCTATAATGGAATCATGGCTTATGGTCTTCGCTATGGATTGTTTAGCCTGAAGCCGGCACATCTTTGTCATGATAAGAAAGAGATTTTTCAGGAGCTTAAAAATATCAGCCTGCCGAATATTAAAATTATAGTCACCGGAGGCGGCCGGGTTGCTAATGGAGCTTGCGAAACGATGGGGGCAATGAATCTCCGAAAGGTAACCCCTTACGAGTATCTGAATTATTCTTTCAGAGAACCTGTATATGCTCAGTTGCATTCTGAAGATTATTATGCGGCAAATGACCATTCGCCTTATAGCTCTTGGGATTTTCATCATCATCCGGAATCTTACGGTTGTACTTTCAGCAACCCGAATTCCTTTGCGAGTATGACGGACTTATTAGTGCATTGTACTTTCTGGGATCCGCGTGCGGATATATTATTTACTAAAGCCAGAATGAGAGATCCTGATTTTAGAATTAGCGTTATTGCCGACGTTACCTGCGATTTGAATGGAAGCATTCCATCTACTACGAAATCTTCAACCATCGAAGATAAGTTTTACGGATATGATCCGATGTCAGAGGAAATAGTTGAACCTTTCAACCCAAGTTCTATTTCTGTTATGGCAGTGGATAATCTTCCATGTGAATTACCAAGAGATGCATCAGACGGATTCGGAAAGCATATGCTTGAAAGGGTAGTGCCTTCACTATTGGGTGATGATAAAGATGGATTAATCGAAAGAGCCACACTCGTATTGGATGGAAAGCTCATGCCTCGTTTTGATTATTTGAAGGACTATATTGAAGGCAATTAATTAATTATTAGAGAAAAAAAATGGCGTAGCCGTCTGCGATTCGGTTACGCCTTTCATGTGTGAAAAGAGTTTCTAATTGTCTTTCTATTTCTGGAGCTATCAATTTATTAAGCTAGTCCAAAGTTTCAAATTTATCGAACTGGTGGCAACATGGTTTCGAGGTAATTCGATAGTGGTATTGGGGACACCATATGTTTTCGCAATTTTTCAGTCGATTTTAAGGGTTTAATTATTTCTGTTCTGTTTATTTTCGCTTCTCTCATTTGTTTTATTCAAATGCTGACGAATGTCCTTCATTGCCGAAATACAGTTTTCAACGTACATGTAGGAACAAATAATAATTTTTGTGGCGTGGCTTGCTGATTTGGATATCCTTCGCTACTTTGCTGCAAATAATTATTTTTTTCACCCTTAAAACTTATATACTATGCCTTTTGACGGAAATGAAAATCACGATATCTCATTTGATGAGGCATCAATTTTAACAAAACGATACAGGGAAAAGGAAGGGTCATCAGCCAGAAAAGGGGGCTTTTTTGGACGCAAAGCCATTGAGAATTTGCTACAACAGGACCACTGCGTCGGTATTCGTTACTATTATGGATTGGATTCGAATGATGAAAAAGTCCTGATCCTTGTAGGAACCAATGCAGACGAAAATGATTTGGTAAAGAGCAATCATCTAGCCTTTGAGTACTCAGTGGCCAGCCCTCCTCGGAGTGGAGAGGACAATATGTTGAACAGTTGAAAATAGACATCATAGTTCTCGTCACAATGAATTAAATTTTGGGTAGATTCTGGCTTGCAGTTTAGGCCTAATAATTTGTTCAACGAATACTTGTTGTATGTTCTCCAATGTTTCCCTGTTTTCAATCTTCGTCCCTGTGGCTGTTGCAATGCCAATCTTTCCAAGACTGACTCATCCTTTGAAAGTATTGGCGATCCTGATGGTAATCGCAGCTTTCTTCGAGCTGTGCAACTTTTACCTCTATAGCCACCTGAAAGCGAATCAATGGGTGGTAAATATTTACACAATTCTGGAAATGGTCGGATTGGTTTATATATGTATTGTTTGGAAAAATGAAAAATGGTATAAAATTACCGCCCTGGTTTTGTTGGTAATTTTCGCTTTGTCATGGATCTATTATGCTTTTACAAGCGGAATATTCAGTGCTTTCTTTACCGAAAACCTTACCCAAAAATCATTGTCGCTCACATTTCTTTTTGGGTATCTGCTTATTGGCTTAAGCGTCGATGACCATATCCCGGTTTATCATAATTATAAATTTTGGATAAGTGCTGCATTGCTAATCTACTTTTCCATAAGTGTAGTCTTATGGGCTACGCGTAATTTGGAAATTGATAAGACTACGATGGGAACGTACACCTGGTACATTCATTCCTATACCAATATATTTGTCAACTTACTCGTCGCTTACGGATTCATATGTTATTATCGAAAGATGAAATTATATATCTAGTCAGTGTCTTCTCACTGGCGATATTTTTTCTGATTGCATTATTCGTGGCTGTTATTGTCGTGAATAGTCGACGCAGGCAGAAACTTGAAATTGAAAAGCTACAGGCTCTCATTTCTGCAGAGGATCGTGAGAGAAGCCGGATTGCCAAGGATTTGCATGATGATCTTGGGCCTCTGCTTTCAGGAATTAAATTGCAGATAAATTTGCTTGATGCCGGATCGGATGCCGGTCAACTGGAGGCAATTCTTACAGAAACATCTGTTCAACTCGATAATGCAATTGGAAATGTAAGATATGTTGTAAGAAATCTTATGCCTCCGGGTCTTGAAAAATATGGTTTGGTCAAAAGTATTCTGGACTTTCAGAATATTATTTCAAAAAGTGAAAATAAAAAATTTGAATTCCTGCACTCCGGTTTTGAATCCAGACTTAATGCATCGGCTGAGTTGAATATTTTCCGTATAATTCATGAACTCATAAACAATTCATTGAAGCATTCAAATTGTAATTTGATTAAATTAGAATTGAATCTGAATGATGAATTGTTGAGAATTAACTATAGTGATAATGGTAAATCAACACCTTCAAAAATTGAATCTCCCGGCATGGGGCTTTCTAACATTGAATCAAGGGTAAATTTATTCAATGGGAAATTGATAAAGCCTTTGGATTTTTCCGAAGGTGCCCTATATATTATTGAATTCAAATCTTATAAATTATTTGATGGAGTCAAACCCTAATTTAAGAATCATCATTGCTGATGATCATAAGTTTTTTCGTGCAGGATTGGAAGCTGTACTTCGAACGTTTAAATATGTTGAAAGTGTAACTCAGGCAGAAAACGGGAAGCAACTCGTAGATTTAATTGAAAAGCAACCTTTTGATTTGGCCTTTGTCGATGTTTCCATGCCTGAGTTAAATGGCATAGATGCGGTAAAAATTATTTCAGTCAGGCATCCAAAAATGAAAACAATTGCCTTGTCTATGCATGATGATCAGGATAATATATTAGAAATGTTGAATAATGGAGCAAGTGGCTATATATTAAAAAACACAGATAAAGAGGAAATCGATGAGGCAATAAAGATTGTCATGAATGGGAAACAGTACTTCTCTAATGGGGTGTCAGATGTACTTTATCAGAAGCTTATTTCTAAATCAAATAAGCCGGAATTGTCACAAGAAAATGATGCCCTCCATAAGGATCGCTTCCGTGAAATTATTTTTCTTTTATGTCATGAATTCAAAAACTCTGAAATAGGGGAAGTTCTTTTCTTAGCCACCAGCACAATCGAAACCTACCGGAAAGACGCCATCCATACTCTTGGCTGTAAAACAACAGCAGGACTGATTAAGTATGGGGTTGAATCCGGATTGTATAAGGATCAGGTATTGCTGGACAAATTTAAAAAGGTGATAGAGGAAAAGCTCAATGGCGACTGAAATGAAATCATATATTTTTTAACTGTTTAATAGTCGCCACCGGATCACTCGAGGAGAAAACAGTATTTCCGGCAACCAAAACATCCGCACCAATATTAATTAGGGCTTCGGCATTTTTTAAATCAACACCACCGTCAATCTCAATTTTAGCTGAGGATTTGCGACGCTTGATCATTTCTTTTAAGTTATCAATTTTTTGAAAAGTGTTCTGAATAAACTTTTGTCCTCCGAAGCCCGGATTAACGCTCATCAAGCATACCAGATCAATATCAGCGATAATATCTTCAAGCAAGTCGACATTTGTATGCGGATTAATTGCAACTCCTGCTTGCATACCGGCTTTTTTAATTTCCTGTATGCTTCGGTGGAGGTGAGGACAAGCCTCAATATGTACACTTAAAACATCCGCCCCGGCATCCCTGAATTGTTGAATGTATTGTTCCGGTCTCACAATCATCAAATGAACATCAAGCGGTTTCTTAGCATATTTCTTGATTGCTTTGAGAACAGGAAAGCCAAAGGAAATATTTGGGACAAACACTCCATCCATAATATCTACATGAAACCAATCTGCAGAACTGTTATTAATCATTTCAATATCGCGCTGAAGATTTGCGAAATCGGCACTGAGGATGGACGGGGCGATTATTGCCATAATTGAAATTGCTTTTTAAAAGGATAAATCACTGATCCTTATTTTTCAATAAGGCCAAATTTAACGATTTAACTTTGAATTTGAATCGCCTTTCTTTTACGGCCGGAAATGAAAAAAGAGGAAGCAACCTAAATTGCTTCCTCTTTTCAGCGGGATCACCAGGCTATCAGCCGAGATAAGTCTTTAGGATCTTACTGCGGGATGTATGTTTAAGACGTCGGATAGCCTTTTCTTTAATTTGACGTACACGCTCACGTGTCAGGTCAAAACGATCTCCGATTTCTTCAAGAGTCATTGGTTGTTCACCAATAGCTAATCCGAAATAGAGGCGAATCACATCTGCTTCGCGTGTGGTAAGCGTCGACAATGCACGCTCAACTTCACGGCGAAGTGATTCTGTTATTAATGAATGATCGGGATGGGGTTGATCATCATCTCCAAGTACATCTATGAGTGTACTGTCTTCTCCATTTACCAAAGGTGCATCCATTGAAACATGACGACCGGAAGTACGCATGGCGTCTTTAATCTCATCTTGAGAGATAGACATTGCCGATGCTAATTCCTCTGTGCTT
>Ga0138256_10004637_pt1 | contig 14606 bp, 18 predicted proteins | sample KNB2016incub_MG_FD_105486 | JGI IMG/M metagenome (GOLD analysis project Ga0138256, IMG submission 105486) | Active sludge microbial communities from wastewater in Klosterneuburg, Austria - KNB2014incub_MG | ecosystem: Engineered > WWTP > Activated sludge > Unclassified | place: Austria... | reverse complement strand
TTTGGCGATAGAGGGAGAGGGTAGAGAAATCTTTTTGGACGGTGCCAGTTCCTCGGTCGATTTGAGAAGCGGGTATTCCTGTTCCTTCCTCTGCTCCTCATACCCCTCCGCAACACGTTTCGCTAATTCTCTAATTCTCCGAAAGAACGCCTGACGTTCGGCAACGCTGATCGCGCCGCGGGCGTCGAGGATGTTGAAGGTGTGCGAGGACTTGAGGACGTAATCATGCGCGGGGACGAGCAGACCTTGCGCGAGGCAGGCGTCGGCTTCGGCGGAGAAGAGATCGTACATCTGGCGAGCGCGCTCGACGTCGGCGACCTCGTAATAATATTTCGAGTGTTCGAACTCTTCGCGGCGGCGAATCTCACCGTAGGTCACGCCCGCGCCGTATTCCTCATCCCAGATGGCTTTGGCGTTGTTGAGCGCGATGAGGATGCGTTCGAGTCCGTAGGTGATCTCGACCGAGACGGGGTTGAGCGTCACGCCGCCCATCTGCTGGAAGTAGGTGAACTGCGTGATCTCCTGCCCATCCAACCAGACCTCCCAACCCAGACCCCACGCGGAGATGGCGGGCTGTTCCCAGTTGTCCTCCACAAAGCGGATGTCGTGCTGGCGCGGGTCAATGCCGAGCGCTTTCAACGACTCAAGATACAACTCTTGCGGATCCCCCGTGTCGGGCTTGAGGATGACTTGAAACTGTGTATGCAATTGAAAGCGATTCGGATTCTCGCCATAACGCCCATCATCGGGGCGGACAGACGGCTCGACGTATGCCACATTCCACGGTTCGGGTCCGAGCACGCGCAGGAAGGTGGCAGGGTTCATCGTCCCCGCGCCGACTTGGGTGTAGTAGGGCTGTGTGATGAGGCATCCGTGCGACGCCCAGAATTGTTGGAGGTTGAGGATGATGGATTGGAAGGAGGAAGGCATTTTCGATTTACGATTTCAGATTTTGGATTTTTGATTGCGAGGGGATTATAACTGATGGAGAGATAGTGGACGATTGACCGTTGACTGTGGTCTATCGTCCATCGTCTGAAGTGCGCTTCACGCGTCGGGAGAGGTTGATTCTGTTTCGAGGGGCTTTTTCCATGCTTATGGTATCGCGTCCTTTGCACAACGAAACCCTACGATATCACTGACAAAATCAGGAGCTTTGCTAAGCCGATTAGAGATGCGGGCATCGTACCCAAGCTCGTAATTCATCCCACCACCTCGCAATACTCGATTGGAAGAAGATTCTAGGTCTTCGCTTCCAAAACCAAATTTTATTCTTGGATTATAAGGATAAGGCTGGTAAAGACTATTAACCCATTCCCATACATTTCCCGTCATATCATATAACCCGTATGGGCTCCTGCCCAAATCATATTTCCCGACTTCGGTCAGATTTCTTATACAGGCCACATCGTCACCCCAGTAATTGGCTTTAGTGCAATCAATCCCTTCCCCCCATGGGTAGTTACGGCTATCGATACCACGTGCTGCTTTTTCCCATTGAGCCTCTGTAGGAAGATGACTTTCTCTCCACTCACAAAAAGTTTTTGCCATATACCAGTCAGCATAAACCACAGGAAAATTATCAAAATTGGTGTTGCCATAATCTGAATTGTTATCACCCGGTTGATCGCATACACCTAGTGCAACACACCTTGCGTAGAAAAAGTTGGTAACTTCGTATTTATCAATATAATAATCATTCAAATAAATTGTGTGTTGCGGCTCCTCATCAACAAACCAATTGCCTTGACAATCTGAGCGGCTTTTCTGACATTCTGCATATGCAACATCGGCATCACTACCCATAATAAATTCACCCGCTGGCACCAGCACCATTGACACACCTTTGGCATCTGTGATCTCGGTTAGCAAATGATATGGAGTAGCAGTTTCAAAAGCTACCGTACTTGGAACATCAGTTTGAATTGTTGTCAGACTAGGCTGTGGAGTAATGCCCACCTCGTTTTCTATCAATGGCAAAGCATTATCAAAGTAAGGTTTCGCCACATAAAATGTACCAGCAATTATTCCAAGCACTAAGATTGCAGGAAAAATGTAATACCGTAAATAAAAAGAAAGCCTATTAATCTTATGCCGAAGGCGCATAAAAAACAATTTGCGTTCAAGCTGGCGCTGAACATCTTTTACCGCCTTATCAACTTCCCGTCGCACTTTCTCTTGTTCGGTTTTTTCAGCAGCTTCACGTTCTTGCTTTTCACGCTCCTCCCTCACAATTCTCTCTCGTTCAGCATTTTCTCGCGCAACTATTATTTTCGCCTGTTCTTCGACTTCCAACTGAGCACTTTCGGCAACCCCTTTTTCTGCTTTCTCACGCGCTACTTTTTCTTGTGCTATTTTCTCAGCGGTTTCTCGTTCTTCCTTTTCTCGCAATATGTCATCCCGCAAAGGTGGCGCAGTTGGCGATTTGCCAAATAACGTATCCAGCAAGTGCTGATAACTTGTTTCACTATAAGGCTCACCCCTAAAATCAATAAACAATTTTGAACTTGCCCAAGAAGGCGAAGCAGTAGCCCATTTTCCTTTTCGTAAAACAGGGATGAATTTTCGATGGTTATTTTTCTGAAAGACTTCCCCTGTGATAATGTGACCTTCATATCCCACCCCGCCTTTTCGACGGTCTGATTTTCTTTTGTAGGTCGGCGTACAAACAAAAACGACAAAATCGCTCTCGCGTACTGATTTCTCCATGAATTCAGGCAATTGATCGCCAGGCACGGTTTCCCACTGGTCCAAAATCGCATTGATCCCGTCCGAGCGCAGGCGCGCGGCAAAGTCAAGCACCCAGGTCTTAAGGTCGTCCTCCCATGCGTATGAAATGAATACTTTTGGAGGTTTTGTCTCTGCCATGGATTTCCCCGTCTATTTTACAACTGAATTGATGATGTAGGGGTGGGTTGGGGTTGGAGAGATATATCCCGTTTCGGGGAAATTACTCGGAAAACTCGGCAAGAATCTTTCGGATTTTCGCGGGAGAAACGTCTGACTGCTCGGTCTTGGAATAAATTGTTACAAGAATTATTGCCGATGAGGTTTTCAGGTAGTAAATCACGCGATAGCCGCCGCTTTTGCCCCGCAAAGCGTCGCTGTTGCGAATACGAACTTTGAAGATGGTATAGCCCGTTCCCTGAACCTTGTCGCCAATCAATTCCCCACTCTGGATTTTCTCAATAAATGGCAGAACGTCTGATTGAATGTGATGATATTTTTTCGCCAGAGCCCGCACATTGCGTTTGAACTCTGGCGTGAAGAAAATCTGTATCACTGGCTTCGGACTATCTGGCATCTAACCCTTCCCAAAGTTGTTCGATTGGGAGAACTTCGTTGTTCAGGGCTTCCTTCCATCCCTGCAAAAAGCTTTCATCGGCGGGTTTGAGAGTCACGCTCTCACGGAAGAGTCGCACCATTGCCCATAAAGCAGGTAAATATTCCTTCGGCGTTTCGCGAATCTCTTTCGAGATTTTCTTGGCATATGTGGATGGATAAGTATTCATGTGTCTCTCTCAATCGTTGGCATTATTATACAACCAAAAGTACTCGGCTGATCGTCTTTCGCGGCAACAACTCGTATGAAATGAAAACTTTCGGTGGTTTAGTTTCCGCCATGGATTTCCCCGTCAATTTTACAACCGAATTGATGTTGTAGGGGCGGGTTGGGTCTCGGGGAGATACGTTCCGTTTTGGGGTGGTAATACAAAATGACGCACCTTGAAGGTGCGTCATTTTAACTTTCAGGCATGTGCGTATGATCTGTTTAAAACACGGATAACCGTCTGCGGCAATTCAATGGGAATGAAATAATCCGCAGGGAAAAGATAACCTTCTCCGCTTTCGTCAATGATACGCATGTCGCCGTCGGCTTGCGCGTCTTTGTCGGGAAGGACGCGATAGACTTTGTGCAGTTCCAGCGAGGCAGGATACTCGCTGTTGTCCACGCAGATTGCGAAATGGGGGATAGATTTTGTGGTTGTCATATTTTTCATTCCAAATAACCTTTGCGCTTGTACTCTTTTCGTCCGATGCCTTGCGCTTCGTACCAGTGAATTTCAACTTTTCGGACACGTCCGTTTGAGAGTTGAATGGTGGCAATCCCTTTCATCCTTCGACAGGTTCAGGACAAGTCTTACGCCATCGTCCATCACCGTATTGTTCACGAAGACGTTCCAAATCACGAATGGAATTACCGATGGCGATTACTTCAATCTCGGGGATGCCGCTGATGATTTCAAAAGGCGCCATCCCAAATATCTCCTGTGCAAATTATACCTTGCCAAGCCACGGTTGCACGCCACGCTGTTTCAACCCTTCGAGAAGGTGTCTGGAGTCGATCATAAATTCCCACCTCGACACTCCAACCAAATTTCAACTCGCAGAATCGCGAATCTCCACTTCCCGATTCTGCCCAAGAGCCATCTACCCAATTCGCCGAAATACCTTGACAGACATAGTACTTCGCTATATAGTATACCTATGGAGACCAATCAATGACCGAAAACAAAATCTCTGCCGACCTGTTGAGAGGCCACACCGATACCATTATTTTGAAGTTGCTGATGGATGGCGATAAGTACGGATACGAGATCACGAAGCTGATCCAAGCCAATTCCAGCGGCGAGTACGAGTTGAAGGAAGCCACGATGTATTCGAGCCTGAAACGGCTGGAAGGGGACGGTTGTATCATTTCCTATTGGGGCGATGAGACCCAAGGAGGAAGAAGGAAGTATTACCAAATCACCAAAAGGGGCAAGCAGTTGTATTCTGAAAACAAAAGCAACTGGGAATACGCCAAGCGTATTCTGGGTAAATTACTATAAGAAAGGAAAAACATGATGAACGATAAACTAAACCAATATTTGAACGGCGTCTTCGCGCCTTATGACGGAGTAAAAAGCGTCGCCGAACTGAGGGCTGACCTGCTCTCCGATTTACAGGAACGATTCCGCGAACTCAAAGCCGAAGGCAAAGACGATGAAACGGCTTTTCAGATGACGATTGATAGCATTGGCGACATCGAACAAACGGTGCAGGAGGTCGCCAATCTCTCCCGCTCGCTGGAGCGGCAGGTGTTAACTAACTTCAGCGCGAGCAACCTGCCAGAGAGCGACTTCGCGGGCGTTACCGCGCATAAAGGGAAATTTGAAGCGAGCGCGTTGCGCGGCTCCGATTTCTCGGGCGCGGACTTAACTGGTAGCTCGTTTAAAGCCAGTGATGTGCGCGAAGCCAATTTCGACGGAACGAATCTGACGGACTGCAACTTTTACGCTAGCGATCTGGAGAGCGCGAGTTTCAACAAAACCATTCTTGTGCGCACCGAATTCAATGCGTCGGGCTTGGCTCGGGCAAAGTTCAGAGATGTCAAACTGATTGACGCCAAACTGACTATGACCGACCTGAGAGAAACGATCTTTGAAAACTGCGCCTTTAGCGGCGTGGATTTTAAGTATACCGATCTGCGTGGGCAATGTCTTGATGGGCAGACCTTTATCGGCGTTAAGTTTGATAACGCGGCGCTGAACGAAGTTTCGTTCAAGGGCGCGACATTTAAAAATGTTTCCTTCCTTGCCGCGTTTACCTGGACCAGCTGGTCCAAGAAATACTACCGCGCCATAAAAACAATTTCCTTTGAGGGCGCGACGATGGATAAGCTGACCTACGCCACCCTCAAAGGATTGGAAGCCGATTTGTCAAAGGTTACTGTCGTCTAAGGAGAAGAAGATGCTAAACAGTTCAATTCAAGTTAAAGGACTGCAAAAGTCCTACAAGGAACTTCATGTTCTGAATGGTGTAGATTTTGAAGTGGAAAAAGGCAGTGTTTTCGCTCTGCTCGGTTCCAACGGCGCTGGCAAGACAACGATCGTCAAAATTCTCACCACACTGCTCAAACAGGATGGCGGAACCGCCGCCGTCAACGGATTCGATGTTGCGGCAAAGCCCGACGATGTGCGGCAATCAATCAGTCTGACTGGGCAATTCGCCGCCGTAGACGAGATATTAACTGGGCGGGAAAACTTGATCATGATCGCCAAGCTGAGGCATCTCAAAAACCCGCATCAGATCGCGGACGACTTACTGGATCGTCTCAGCCTGACCGATGCCGCCGACCGCAGTGTTTCCACCTATTCGGGCGGTATGCGCCGCAGACTCGATATTGCCATGAGCCTTATCGGAAACCCGCAAGTTATTTTCCTTGACGAGCCAACCACTGGGCTTGATCCCGAAGGACGCATCGAGATTTGGAAGATCGTCCAAGAGCTTGCCAACAATGGCGCGACGGTATTTCTGACTACACAATATTTAGAGGAGGCTGAACAGCTCGCCGACAGAATTGCCATTCTGCATGAAGGAAAAATTATCGCCAACGGCACACTTGCGGATCTGAAAAAACTGTTTCCGCCCGCAAAGGTGGAGTATGTGGAAAAACAGCCGACATTGGAGGAAATATTCCTCGCTATTATCGGCAAAAAGGAGATAAAGCAACAATGACTACACACTATTTCAACGACATCGGCGTCATGCTCGGACGTTCCATGCGCCATATTCTGCGTAGCATGGATACCATCATCACGGTCACTATAATGCCAATCATGTTTATGCTGTTGTTCGTTTACGTGTTCGGCGGCGCGATTCAAACCGGCACGGACAACTATGTAAATTATCTGTTGCCTGGCATCCTGCTGATGGCAATTTCAAGCGGCATCGCTTATACGTCTTACCGTCTGTTTATGGATATGCAAAGAGGCATCTTTGAACGGTTCCACTCCATGCCGATGGCGCGTTCGGCGCCGCTGTGGGGGCATGTGCTGACCTCGCTGGTATCCAATGCGATTTCGGTCCTCGTCATCATTCTCGTAGCGCTCATTATGGGCTTCCGCTCGTCGGCAGGGATTTTGTCATGGCTTGCCGTGGCTAGCATACTCGCGCTATTTACGCTGGCTCTGACATGGATCGCGGTGATTGCCGGACTGTCCGCAAAATCGGTGGACGGCGCAGGCGCCTTTGCCTACCCGCTTATCTTCCTGCCATTTATCAGCTCGGCATTTGTGCCAACCGAAACGATGCCGTCATTCGTCCGTGCTTTTGCCGAAAACCAGCCAGTGACCTCGATCGTGGATGCTATCCGCGCGTTGCTATCAAACCAGCCTGTCGGTAATGACATCTGGATTGCGCTCGCATGGTGCGCAGGGATAATGCTCGTGGCTTATATATTCGCAATGCGGGTGTATAAGAAACGGGCGTGAAAACAATACCTTCGTTAAAAATAGACTGGTGTGAAAAGGCTGTTTGTAGTGAACTTGAAGTCAGCCAAGACCAAAAACTCCCGCCGACCTACGCCAGCGGGAGTCTCAATCTCCAATCTCTAGTCTCCACCCTCTCCCCATACAACTTCCGATGCGCCACACTCAACGGAAAGCGCTCATGATAGTTGAACAAAAACATCAGGTTTTTGTTCTGCGATGCGTAACAGGGCAACAGCAGGACCGCTGGGCTTACGCCGACCTTGTTCCCAATCCTGAACGGTGCGCAGGCTCACACCCATCAGCCCTGCAAAAGCAGACTGCGATAGTCTTAATCTCGTGCGGATAATCCTTGGTGGCGCGGGTTCTCTCAGCGTATGGGTGCGAAGATTCTTCTTGCCCGCTTTGTATGCCTTCACATCGCGAATCCCATCCAAAATTTCCTGACCGATGTCTCTTTTAGTCATGTTCGATTTCCTTCGCTGACAGAAGTCTCAATTCTCCAATTCTCTAATTCTCTGCTCTTGCTTCCCCATACAACTTCCGATGCACCACGCTCAACGCCCTCACCTGCTCCGCCGCGTGATACGACGACCTCACCAGCGGATTCGACTCCACCCATTGGAAACCAATCTCTTTGCCGTAGTCGCGGAGTTCGGCGAATTCTTCCATCGTGTAATATCTTGAAATCGGCATGTGCTTCTTGCTCGGTTGCAGGTATTGACCGATGGTGAGAATATCCACGCCCCAACTGCGTTGATCGCGCATCACGGCTTTGACCTCGTCCATCTCTTCACCGAGACCGAGCATGATGCCCGATTTGGTCAACACGTCGGGGTCGAGTTTCTTTGCGTTGGAAAGAGTCGCCGCCGCCCAATCGTAGTTATCCTGCGGTTGGACTTGCTTGAACAGTCGCGGCACAGTCTCCACGTTGTGATTCAAAATTTCAGGGCGCGCGTCCATGACGATCTTCAACGCTTCAATCGAACCCTTGAAATCGGGGATCAATACTTCAATCGAACACCCATGCAGTAATTCTCTAATTCTCCGAATCACCATCGCAAAGATCGGAGAGCCGCCGTCTCGCCGTTCATCGCGGTTCACGGATGTAATCACCGCATGTTTCAAATCCATAGACTTGACGGCTTGCGCCACGCGTTCTGCTTCGCCCCAATCCATGAGCGTTGGCTTGCCGTGTTTGATGTCGCAGAATCCGCAGGTGCGCGTGCACACGTCGCCGAGCATTAAAAATGTCGCGGTGCCGCTTCCCCAACACTCTCCAAGATTTGGGCACATCGCTTCTTCGCATACGGTATGCAAAGATTTCGAGCGCATCAACGTTTGAATGCGTTCGTAATTTTCGCCCGCGGGCGCGCGCACCTTGATCCATTCGGGGCGGCGCAGAGGGCGCAGGTCTGTTGCAGGGATGATTCGGTCTCGGGTTGGCGTAGCAGACATAAGGTCGGTTTGAAGCGTGAACCTTGCGAAGGTTTAAAACCTTCGCAAGGTTTCCTTTCCAAATTATTTTTTCTTCACTTTCAATCGTATTCCACTGACTTCGACAACTTCCACTTTATCTCCCTTACTGATCTTGTCAGATTCGTTCACAGACTCTGCGCTCCACAGCTCAGACTCTAATTGGACTTGACCGGACGCTTCATCCCAACTTCGAACTGTTCCTATTTTTCCCGCGAACGACTCTACCCCCACGCTGACCGGCACACGCAACGCGCGTAAAGCGTACACGAGGATGCCGAAGAAGAACAAGCCCAGCGCGAGACCAGTGGCGACTACTAATGGAACAGACACGCGTTGGAATTGCGGCGTGCCGGGCGAATTGAACAGCACCAGCGCGCCGACGATGAACGACGCGACTCCTGCCGCGGTCAGCGCGCCATGCGTTGGCGCTTTGATATCGAGGATGAATAACACGAACGCGGTAGCCATGAAAATAAATCCAAACCCGTTGACAGGCAACACGCCCAAGCCGTAGGTTGCCAGCGTGAGGCAGACCACGCCGATGAATCCTGCGACCCATCCGCCCGGGCTGGAGATTTCGATCAGCACAGCTTGCACGCCGATTGCTATTAATAGAAATGCGATGTTGGGATCGGTGAGCAACATCAGGAATTGCTCGATGAAACTCATGTCCAGCGGTTGGACATCGGCGTTTTCCGTGTTCAGAGCGCGCGGACCGTCGCTCATTTGCACGGTGAAGCCGTTGAGCGATTCGAGCAGGTCGTCAATGTCGTTCGCAACGAAATCAATGAGATGGACTTCGAGCGCTTCGTTTGCTGTGGCGGCTTTCGCTTCGTCAATCATTGATTCGGCAAGCGCGAGCGCGTCTTTGCCGCGCGGCTCCACATAAGGGCGGATAGCGGCTTTGGTGATCTCCATTACTTTTTTTTCTTCGGTTGTGGGAAGATCTTCACCCGAACTGCTGATCGGGCTGGACGCGCCGATGGATGTTTCAGTCGCCATGGCTGAAGCGTGTCCCGCCATCGTGATCAACGCGCCCGCGCTCCCGGCGATTGCGTTTCGTGGGGCAACATACACCACCACGGGAATAGCGCTCGCGCGAATCTCTTTGATGATCTCCAGCATCGTGAGTATGCTTCCGCCCGGCGTGTTGAGTTGAATGATGAGGACTTCGGCGTTTTCCCGGTTGGCAGTTTCGATTCCACGTTTAATGTATTCGCGCATCGGCGGCATGATGGGACCGTCGGCGGTCATCACCAACACAAGCGGCTGGTCGCTTTGCGCCCGCGCAGGTTGGAAGACGCTCATCAACGCGCCAAGAAAAATTAGAAGGAAACCAATTCGTTTCATAGCGTGGATTATAACCCCCAAACCATTACCTCAATATCAACACTGTATATGAACATTTTTTACCGCGAAGCGCGCTAAGTCCGCCAAGTTTAATAGGTTTTCTTTGCGCTCTTCGCGGGCTTTGCGGTAAATTGTTCGGAAACCCCAATTACCAATTACTATTTACCACTTACTCTTTCACCACCACGTTCAATTCCCTCGAATAGCTATCCAGCCAGCGGTTTGACCAGCCCCAGAGCGTGGCGTCGCGCACGATGCGTTTGACTTCCTCGCGCGTCATCTTCGCCTCGGAGTTGAACACATCCGTGTTGCGGCGGCTGATGGCGAGGGTGCGAATCGCAAACATCAGCGGGAAAATACAAGCGAGGCGGATGCGGTGCTGCCAGCGCGGTAAAGTTTTGACGCACGTCAACGCGGCGTGTAAGTGACGTTCGGCTTTGTCGGCGAGCATGTCCAGCACTTTGATCGCCTCGGCGCGATTCTCAGGCAGGAACAACTCATGCGCCGATAAATTCACCGCCTCCAAAAATTTTTTGGGGATGTACACCCAGCCGCGCTCGTAGTCTTTCCTCAAACCGCGAATCACGTTGACGGTCTGCAGAGCCAGCCCAAATTCGCGCGCGAGCGGGAGCAGTTCCTTGATACGGAAACGGATGAACAACGAGTACCACGCGAACAAATGCGTGAGCAAATATCCCACGCGCCCCGCCACCTCGAACATGTAATCGTCCATGTCCGCTTCATCATTGACTTGCGGTCCGCGCGCCACCCAACGCGCCATGCCCTGCGTGCTATGAATCACATGCGGCGTGATGATCTCGCGCACTTCTTTCGGGAGCAACGCCAGCCGCGCCAGAATATCCTCCGCGTGCTGCGCCACCACCGCGTCGGGGTTCGATGTGTCGGCGACTTGAATCCGATTTGTGAGCTCGTGAACGTTCACCGAGCCGTTCAACACCTCTGCCCACAGGTTGAGTAATTCGATCTTTTTCTCTGAGGGCATCTCCTCATTGTCTTCCAAATAATCGGAGACACGCAACAGCAGGTATGCCACTGTCCCGGCGTCGCACAACACAGCGGGCAATTGCTCGATGCCGATGGCAAACGTGCGGCTTGCTAGTCTCAAAAGATCGCGCAAAGAAACCATGATGACCTCAATGTCAAATAATCTCAAATCGTTTCGCAGGATTCTGGATAAAGCGATTTTTTAATTCATATCCGCAGGATGTTCCGCTTCGGATACATTAACAACCTCCGCATCCTTCAACGCGCGACGCAGATCCGCGCTCTTTAGGATGATCGCCGTGTTGCGGACTCCCGACCCGATGGAGACTTCTTCCTCTTTGAGGACACTCGCGTCGATCACCACTGTAGTCTGATTCTTCACCCCAAACGGACTCACCGCCCCGACTCGGTAGCCAGTCACTTCCAGCGCTTCGTCTTCCGTTGCCATGCGGATGCGCGAGCGTTTGACGAGACCGCGTAATTTTTTCCAATTCACCTGCGCGGGTCCTGCGATCAAGACCATCACGAACTCGCCCGCCCGTATCTGAAACAAAATACTGCGGACAACTTGCTCGGGCCGCTGGTTTCGGGCGGAGGCAGCTTCCTCCAAGGAGTGGACAGCCGTCCCGTGGGTAAAGACGCGGTGTTCGACTCCCAGTGAGTCCAATGCAAGGCTGGCGGGAGGTTTGGGAGGCGGCGAAGCGTCCATCGTGTAAAATCATACCATGTCACGAAGCCATTACATCATCCATCGGGAATTTTCTTTGTGAGTTACTTCAAACTTGTCGCTTTTACTTTCATTCGCGTGATCCTCAACACGCCGTATCGGATGATCTATCCGTTCATTACAATTTTTGCGAACAGGCTTGGCGTTGACCCCAATGCGATTTCGGAGTTGATCGCGAGACGCGCCATGGTCGGCGCATTCGCCGCTTTTGTCGTGCCGTTCATCGAAACGCGCGGGCGCAAATTCGGCATGTTGCTGGGGCTTGGGCTGTTCGTGGGCGGCGCGGCAGTGGTGGCAATTTCACCCAACTTCACGACACTTGGCATCGCGCTTGTTTTTGGTCTGTTGGGCAAAGCGTTCTTCGATCCGTCGTTATCTTCGCACATTGCCGATCATGTTGCTTATGAAAAACGCGGCGCCGCGCTTGCCGTCACCGAGTTTGCGTGGTCGCTGGCTTTTGTGGTTGGGGTGCCGCTGGTGGGATGGATTCTTTCTGGTTACACATGGTCAACGCCGTATTTGATTTTCGGCGTGTTGGGCTTGCTGGCTTTCTTTTATGTCGCGCTCACGTTGACGGATTCAGAGAAACCCACCCATCACGAAGACGGTTTATTTGGGAACCTCAAACAAATTCTCAAATCACCAGTAGTGTTGATCGCTTTTATGATCGGGTTATCTATCACCGCGGGGAATGAAGTGATCAACGTGACGTTTGCCTTATGGCTTGAAGATTCATTCAAACTGCAAATTGCCGCGCTGGCGGGGGCGTCGGCATTTATCGGTCTGTCTGAATTGGGCGGAGAGGGATTTGTGGCGTTGTTCGCCGATCGAGTGGGCAAGGTTCGCGCCGCAGGGATTGGCATTCTGGCGAACTGCGCCGCGGCGATACTTTTGCCGCTGATCGGTCGCACGCAACTCGGAGCGTTGACGGGCTTGTTCCTGTTCTATATTACGTTTGAATTTACAATTGTCAGCATCATCCCTCTGATGTCGGAAGTGATGCCGTCTGCCCGTGCAACGACTTTGTCACTCGCTGGCGCGGCTCATTCTGTTGGACGCGTGCTTGGAGCATTACTTGGACCAGCCGTGTATGCTGTTGGATTTTCCTTCGTCACTGGCGTTGCTGTGATCTTCAATTTGCTCGGGTTGGCGGCTGTTTGGTATGTTTCGCGCCATCATGATTGAGAGTTATTCATCATTGCGAGGAAGGGCGACGACGAAGCAATCTCCGTTGTACCTGCGCAGAAATGAACGTTGGCGCGGCGTGTTGAATGATTGCTATGCCCGCTGAAGCGGACTGAAATCTGAATGATTATATTAATTCTCTACGGCTTTTTTCTCTTTCTCTTCATCCTCGGCTTGCTGTGGATTTTTATCCCTGCGTTGTATGGATTGCCGTCGCGTCCCACGCATCCAGATCGAATCCGCAAGGCGTTGAAGTCCGCGAATCTCCAACCCAATGAAATCCTCTACGATCTCGGCGCGGGGGATGGGCGCGTGTTGTTGATCGCCGCGAAAGAATTTGGCGCGAACGCTATTGGCGTAGAAGTGGGACCCGTCCAATGCGCGTTGATCTGGTTGCGAATCGCCGCGAGCGGGCTTCGAGATAAAGTTCAACTCAGGTGGGGAAATTATCTCAAAACGGATTTGAGTCAGGCGGATGTTGTTTTCATCTACGCCACATCGAGAGAAGTTCAGCGACTCGCTCCGTATTTGGAGAAACAGATGAAGCGGGGATCAAGGCTGGTTTCAATCTCGGCAGATTTCCCTGAGTGGGAACCGTCCGTATTCGATGAACCCGATCTGTTCTTCGTTTACAACATGCCGCCGAAGTATGGAAGCCTGACGACCTATTTGTTGAAAAGCGCAAAAGAGTAGCCACTGATTTCACGGGTTTTAGAAGTCAAAAAATACATCCGTGTAAATCTGTGCTACTCCGTGGCAAAGAATGTTCTACTCCAATTTCAAAACAAACTCATCAACCAACATACCTGCTGAATTGTTGTACGAATCCTTCCCAATCACATTGAACCCATTCTTCTCCAACACGCGCTTTGACGCGACGTTATGCTTCGCCACATGCGCGAACAACGGACGTGTCTTCACAATTTCCAAAAACTCTGTCAACGCCTGAGTCGCAATCCCCTTGCCCCAAAATTCTTTCCCGATCCAATAACCGACTTCGCGGTGACCGTCCATTTCCCAACTGCCGATATGCCCCGCTACGTGACTGTCGCAGACGATGGTTTTCAAAATATTCGAATCATTCGCCATGATCTTCGCCCAATGCGCCATGAACGCGTTTTTATCCCGCGATGGGAACGCCGCCATCGCCGTCCCTTCGGGGTCGAGTTGCTGTTCGTAGAGGATGGGGAGGTCGGATTCGAGGACAGGGCGGAGGAGGATGGGCATGGCGGGAGTATACCCGTTATGCCCATGCTACAATGCGATTGTTGTTCCATCAAACCTCATTTAAGGAGAGTAATCATGTCACGCACAGAAGTGATGAACTTGCTCCCCTTGTTCAAGCGTTGATCGATATCGTTTCACCGAAAAAGAGGATGCCGCACGAAAGGCATCCTCTTTTTGTTTTGGATGGGCAAATTTTGGCTCATTAGGGATCGCCGTGATTAAACCTTTTTGGTACACGGAAGACATGGAGAAAGAATGTAACTGCTCAGGCATGTCGTTGCGAGGAGGGCTCTTGCTCGCCTGCCCCGATGTTTTTTCGGGGTCCCGACGCCTGTCCTGAGCCTGTCGAAGGGAAGCAATCTCCCGGTATGGGGAGACTG
>Ga0138256_10004636_pt1 | contig 14608 bp, 11 predicted proteins | sample KNB2016incub_MG_FD_105486 | JGI IMG/M metagenome (GOLD analysis project Ga0138256, IMG submission 105486) | Active sludge microbial communities from wastewater in Klosterneuburg, Austria - KNB2014incub_MG | ecosystem: Engineered > WWTP > Activated sludge > Unclassified | place: Austria... | reverse complement strand
CGAATATCTTTATCGGGAATAAGTGCAAACTTTAAAAGTATATTTTTGATCCCATCCAATCCTCCAAAGTCTCCTCTGAACCAACTAAAAAGGCTGGTAACAAAGGCTGTTTTTTCACTATTGTCAAGGATGGTAAACTTTGTAAGATAAGCTTTCGTACTCTTATCCAATTGTTCAGATAGTCTTGTCCAGTCATATATTGCAACCGGCGGACATGATTTGGCACCACAATTCAGAGCAAAGTGGATTCTGTAATCGCGCTTTTTGACCCTGAATTTTTTTTCAAATTCACTGACAAATGGTCTGGTTAAGTACCCTAAAAAAAACTCATGTTGCGACCTGCGGATGATACCGTGTTCGATGTCTGCAAAACTGAGCAAACGGCCTGCAATATGTATTTGTTTGCTTTTAAAGAAAACACCCCGATCATTATACTTTTCGGGATTTTTGCTGAGTATCTCCTGGATGTATGCATTATAAATATTAACCCAAAAGGCTATTTTTTGCTCATCATTTCCAAGTTGTGCAGCTAGCTGATCTTCATTTGCAAGTTCAAACGTTTTCCTGAAAATGGTCACATCTTCTTTATTTTTAATTGCAGACAGCATGTTTTCTGCAGTAGCCAGATAATCAACAGGCGTTGCCTTTCCGACGTTTATGTACAACAGATTACCAAGTAAAAAAAATAAAATGTACTTCAGTAAAACCATAATATTGTTGATCAGATAAATGAATAATCCAACAAAATAAACAACTAATAGTTATCTGCCATCAACACATACCGAAATATATGTAAATTTGGATTTTCTAAAAAGAAACAGATATTATTTTGAAGTTATCCGTCATCATTCCCACTCTAAATGAATATCAAAATCTTATCAGCCTTGTACCCTTTTTTAAGGAATCTATAAAAAATAATGTAGAAATTATAGTTGCTGACAGCATACTTACCAAAGACAGCACTTCGTCCATTGGGTTTCCATATATTTATTTGCAAACAGGTGTGATGGGTAGAGCAGCACAGATGAATCTTGGTGTCAAGATCGCAACAGGTGATATTCTTGTTTTTTTGCACGCAGATGTCAAACCTCCGGTATCATTTGCTGAAGATATCAGAGATTCTATCTTAAAAGGAAATGATTTTGGCTTTTTTGTTTATCAATTTGTCCCTTCTTCATTCATGCTGGAAATAAATGCTGGTTTTACAGGCCGTAAAGGTGTTTTTGCCGGTGGAGGTGATCAGATTCATTATATGACCAGATCATTATTTATGGATATGGGTGGATATGATGAAAAATTTACGATCATGGAAGATTTTGATTTTGTAAGAAGATTTAAGCAACTCAATAAACCATACGAAATAATACAGAAACCAGCAATTGTTTCATCCCGAAAATATTTTAAAAACTCATGGCTAAGAGTTAATACTGCCAATTTAATGGCTTTTATTCTATTTTTGTTACGAACAAAACCGGAATTAATAAAAAAGTGGTATTACAAAATCTTACGATAACTTTCCTTATTTATTGGATAAAACCACATAATCCCAGGCCATCAACTCCATGGTTTCCCCATCCTTTATTGTTTTAGGGGATTTAGAAAACACATCAGTATATTCACCAGACAGATTTGCTGATGTTAATGTTGCCTTTTGTTTTTGGGACGAAAGATTAATAATTACAATAACCTTATCACCGTCTTTTTCTCTCATAAAAGCATATATGTTCACATCGTTTCCTGTCGGAATTTTTACCAAAGGTCCACCATGGTCTCCATTCCAGATTGCTTTATTTTTATGCTTCAGATCAAAAAGTGTTTTATAAAAGGATGCGTAAGAATAATCACCCCATGGAATACTGTCCTTCTCAAAGAATGCCAATTGTTTATCCATGGCAGACTCCTGACCTGTATACAACAATGGAATACCATTAAATGTAGCAGTTAATACAGCAAATGCTTTGTGACCTTCACCCATTCGTGCAAATTCAGTTCCTGCCCAAGAATTCTCGTCATGATTGGATGTAAATTGCATCTGATATCCTTTTTTGTAGGTTTCTGCTTTTTTTGCAAGTACAGCGTCAATGTCAAGGGCTGTTTTTTTATCTAATTTATTTTCTCCTTCTTTTACGTTACCTTGAACTACATTGGCGGCTTTTTTTCGGTTGGCACCTTGATTTGCTGCTATAAGGTTTAGTGTATGGTGCATTTCCCACCCATAATCAGCAATAAAAGTACCATTATTGACGATGGCTGGCACTTCACCTTCTGATAACATAAAAAGAGGTTTGAGACGATAAAGTGAATCTGCACATTGCTCCCAAAAATCAACCGGCACACCATGCGCAACATCCATTCTATATCCATCTATGCCTGTTTCATTGATCCAGAATTTCAGAGCATCGATCATACCCAACCTCATTTCCGGGTTGTCAAAATTCAAATCTGCTACATCTGTCCAACCCCAAGATTTGCCCGTGTTATAATCTATAGGATCAATGATATTTCCATCTTTGTCTTTGGTATACCAGTCCGGGTGTTCTGTGATCCATGGGTTGTCCCATCCAGTATGATTGGGCACCCAGTCAATAATAATGTACATTCCCGCATCATGAATAGCTTTTACCATATGTTTAAAATCATCTATGGTGCCAAATTCCGGATTGGTTTTGTAATAATCACCTATGGAATAAGGACTACCCAAAGTTCCTTTTCTGTTTTTTAGGCTAACCGGGTTGACAGGCATAAACCAAAGGATGTCGATACCCATTTCTTTGAGTCTTGGTATATGTGCTTCAAAAGAACTGAACGTATTTTCTTTAGTGAAGTGCCTTAAGTTCACTTCATATATTACAGCATTTTTGTGCCAATCCGGAACACGTGGTTTTTCGTATGAAGTATCGGTGTTTTTGGCTGTATTTCTGCATGAAAAAATAAAGAAAATCGCTGCTGCTGCGATAGCCATTAAAACAAAACTTACTTTTGAGAATACCATATTCAAAGATATTTATTTTTTGTTTTCTGTGAAATATTAACTGTATCAAAGATACATCACTGAAACGATATGGTATATATTATTTTCGTACAATTATCTTAAAATTTCTCTAAAAGGTCTGGAAAATAATGTATTAAACATACAAATCATCACTTCCGGTAACTGCAATTTCATAAAGGAAATCACCAATTTTTTGATAAAGTATAGAAAGAAAAATTTCACCTTTTTCGGCAGTGGCCCTGGATGGATCACCTACGCCTGTATCTTCCGTTACACTGAGCCAATGACGTTCTGCCCATGCCCAACCTTCTGAGATGGCTTCAAATTTAAAGTTTTTGGCTTTGCCGGAACCTGCCATATCCAAAGATAATACCCATTCAGGTTTGAGATGCATCATCATGCTCGTCTCCGCTTCACCTGCATGATCTCCGGGCTCCTCAAAATAGGTATCAAGGTTTTTCATTTTGTACCAGTCCACTGAAAAGAAGAGCATTTTAGGAAACTTTAAACCCAGCTCTCTGATCATTTGTTTGAAATCATTGCCACCATGACTATTTAAAATAACAAGCTTATGGATGTTTTGTCGATAGAGTGTGTCGGCAATATCAGTAAGTATCAACATTTGTGTCGATGGATTGAGATTGATATCCAGTAGTACATCATGCTGGCCTGTATTAACTCCAAATGGAATGGCAGGAAGTACTATCACCTTCGCCCCTTTTTCCCAGGCATATTTTGCAGCACCTGCAGCTATAGATTCTGCTTCGACGGTATCGGTACTATATGGCAAATGGTAATTATGCGCTTCTGTGGCTCCCCAGGGCAAGACAGCCACATCATAATGACTCTCTTTTACAGCTTTATAATTTGTTTCTGCTAAAATATAGTGCCGTATAGCCATAAACGCAAGTTATCTCTTTGTTACCCAAAGTTTTACCAACCCAAAATAATAGCAAAAACCAATGGTGCTACAATGGTTGCATCACTTTCGATAATATATTTCGGGGTATTGATATCCAGCTTGCCCCAGGTAATTTTTTCATTGGGGACGGCTCCTGAATATGATCCGTAACTGGTGGTACTATCACTGATCTGACAAAAGTAGGACCAAAACGGTATATCATGCATCTCCATATCCTGATACAACATGGGTACTACACATATCGGAAAGTCGCCGGCAATTCCACCGCCAATCTGGAAAAATCCGACACCTTTTCCTCCGCTGTTCTTTGGGTACCATTCAGCCAGCCACATCATATATTCGATTCCGCTTTTGGTGGTAGATGCCTTTAATTGCCCTTTGATACAATAAGATGCAAATATATTTCCCATGGTACTGTCTTCCCAACCGGGAACAACGATCGGAATATTTTTTTCAGCCGCAGCCAGCATCCAGCTGTCTTTCGGATCTATTTCATAATATTGTTCCAGATCTCCGCTCAACAACATTTTGTACATAAATTCATGCGGAAAGTATCTCTCCCCTTTGGATTCTGCATCACTCCATACCTGAATCAGGTGCTTTTGCAATCTTCTGAATGCTTCTTCTTCTGGTATACAGGTATCTGTAACCCGGTTATAATGATTTTCGAGTAAATCCCACTCATCCTGAGGGCTTAAATCCCTGTAATTTGGTACTCTTTTGTAGTGAGAATGTGCGACAAGATTCATAATGTCTTCTTCAAGATTGGCACCAGTACAGGATATGATTTGAACTTTATCCTGTCTGATCATTTCAGCAAGTGATTTGCCCATTTCTGCTGTACTCATGGCACCCGCAAGAGTGATCATCATCTTTCCACCTTCATTCAGATGGGCGATATATCCGTCTGCAGCATCAATCAAAGCTGCTGCGTTGAAATGTTTATAGTGATGTTTTAAAAAATCTGTTATTTGCATTCTTTAAATAATTTTCTTTTTAATTACTAAACTCAGCTTGGCTGTTTGGTACATATTTTTAGTATCCAAGTATCTTTAGCATTTGGTCGACGGTCTGCTCCTCCCTGTATAATCTGTCTACCATATTTCCTTTATCATCTCTGTCAATTATAATTTGTTGGGGAGATGGTATAAGACAGTGTTTTATGCCACCATACCCACTGATGGCATCCTGATAGGCGCCGGTATGAAAAAACCCGAGATACAAGGGTTCATCTTTTTCAGGATCGTAGGTAGGCAGGTAAATCTCCTGATTCATGTCTTCAGAATTATAATAATCAGAGTGGTCACAGCTGATCCCGCCTATACTTACTCTGGCATATTCATTATCCCATTTATTGACAGGTAAAAGTATAAATTTTTCAAAAATTGACCAGGCGTCAGGAATGGTATTCATCAGGCTATTATCGATAAGATACCAAAGTTCCGAATCATTTTGTTGTTTTTGTTCGAGGACAGAAAATATAATGGCACCACTTTCTCCAACCGTATATTTTCCAAATTCTGTAAAAATATGAGGTTCTTCTATACCTTCTTCCTGACAGACTTCCTTAATATTGGTTATGAGTTCATTGATCATATATTTATAATCATACTCAAACCCGAGATTATTTCTGATAGGCAATCCGCCACCCAAATTTATAGAATCCAGACTTGGACATATTTTTTTTAATTCAGCAAATATTTTAAGCGCCTTTCTGAATTCTCCCCAGTAATATAGATTATCCTTAATTCCTGAATCTACAAAGAAGTGCAACATTTTTAAGTGTATCCTCTTTTTTCGTGATATTTTAGACTTGTAAAAATCAATAATATCAGCACTACGAATGCCCAGCCTTGACGTATAGTACGCTGATTGCGGTTCTTCATTTATAGCCATTCTGATGCCGATGGTAACATCGCCTTTGGTTTTGGCATAAATGCGGTCAAGTTCCAGTTTACTGTCAAGAACAGGGATCACATTTTCATAACCATCTTCTATGAGACCTACGATCTTATTTAGATAGTCTTCAGTTTTGTGTCCGTTTTGGATTAAAATGGTTTTTTTACTTATCTTACCTTTTTCGCACAATATCCTTACTATGTCTATATCAAAAGATGATGAAGTCTCCAAATGAACGTCATGTTCCAGCGCTTCTTCAATGACATGGGAGAAGTGACAACATTTTGTACAATAGCAATAATAATAGTCTCCTTTATAATTATTGGCTTTCATCGCCTTATGGAAAAAATTCTTTGCTTTTTTGATTTGATCCCCTATACGTGGCAAATATGTCATCCGGAATGGCGTGCCGTATTTATCAATAAGGTATTTTAAAGAGATTCCGTGAAAAGTTAGATTTCCTTGATTCAAGTCAAATCCTTCCTGTGGAAAATAATAGGTTTGGTTAATAAGTTGAAAATATGTGTTCTTCATTTAAGAGCATAAAGGGGATTTTGATTAAAACGATCACAAAGAAACGATAAAATGTGTGATAAAGTGTTGATTAAAACAAATAATTATTACCCGAAATAAAATTAGTCCCAAAAGCTTATGTTAAGATAACAGTGGAAAGTCTTTTGAATGAATGCCAAGACCAAATAATGCATAATCGTATTTAACAGGATCTGCCGGATCAAAAACCCGAAGGCAGTTTGTCACCTCTTCTACAGCAGACCAATCTCTCTGTTTTTGGGTTAGAAATCCAAAATGTCTGGCATATTTTTCAACATGAACATCTAAAGGAATCATGAGTTCTGAAGCAGGAATTGATTTCCATAAACCAAAATCTACTTCACGATCATCTGATCTTACCATCCATCGCAAGTACATATTTAATCGTTTACAAGTTGATTTTTTGGCCGGCGTAGCAATATGTTTTTTAGTCCGGAGAGGAGCAAAATCATGATTAAAAAACATATTATGAAAATGTATAAGTGCTGACTTTTGGTTATACTTGATAGTTGATTCTATTATAAAAGCCGACTCCAAAGAATCATATGTATTATAATATTTTTGAAGCCTTTCAACAAAATATAGAAGATCAGTATCCTGAAATGTCCTGTGTTTAAAACCTAGTAAGACTTTTCTGTCCTTCTCTGTATGATTTTTTATAAAATCATATGGTCGATGGTCCATTAAGGACATCAATTCAAGTGATTTATTTATGATGGTTTTTCGATTTCCCCATGCCAGAATAGCACTAAAAAACCCAGCTATTTCGATATCCTGTTTTACAGAGTATCTATGGGGAATACTTATTGGGTCCAATGAAATAAAATCTACTTTATTGACCTTGTCCAAAATATCGTCCAGAAAGTCTTTAATATCCGATTTTGCTCCTGTAAATTTTTTCATTCCTTTTTCAGAATGAATTATTTCAGTGTCTGCTTGATTTCAATGATTTCATATCCTTCGATGACATCTCCTGCTTTGATATCATTGAAATTTTTTATGGTTATACCACATTCAAATCCGGCTTTTACTTCCTTAGCATCTTCTTTGAATCGTTTCAATGAAGAAAGTTCTCCATGTGCTCCTTCTTTCATCGGGAAGATGACAATACCATCACGGATGACACGAATATGTGTATTTCTGGTAATCTTGCCTTCGGTAACATAACATCCTGCAATAGTACCAATTTTTGACATGGTATAGGTCTCCCGCACTTCGACTTGAGCAACGATTTTTTCTTCTTTAGTAGGCTCAAGCATTCCTTCCATGGCGGATTTTATCTCTTCTATGGCTTCATAGATGATAGAGTAGGTTTTGATTTGTACCCCTTCTCTTTCGGCAAGATTTCGTGCATTGGCAGAAGGTCTCACCTGGAATCCTATGATGATGGCATCTGAAGCGGAAGCAAGTAATACATCTGATTCTGCAATGGCACCTACTGCTTTGTGGATAACATTAACCTGTATTGTTTCGACGGAAAGTTTGATCAATGAATCTGACAATGCCTCGATAGATCCATCCACATCACCTTTGACAATCAGATTAAGTTCTTTAAACGTTCCTAATGCAAGTCGTCTTCCTATTTCATCAAGACTTATACGTTTACTTGCTCTATTGGATTGTTCTCTTTCGATCTGAGCTCTTTTAGCAGCAAGTTGTCTGGCTTCCTGATCAGATTCCATTACTTTAAATTTTTCACCTGCCTGTGGTGCACCACTAAGACCAAGGATAAGTGTAGGAGTAGATGGTCCTGCTTTTTTGACTTTTTTACCAAGCTCATTAAACATAGCTTTTATCTTACCGGAATATGGACCTGCAACAAGTGAATCTCCCACCTCTACTGTACCGTTTTGAACCAGAATTTTGGTCACATAACCTTTTCCTTTATCCAGGGATGCTTCTATCACAGTTCCCACCCCCGGTCTGTTTGGATTGGCTTTTAAATCCAATACTTCTGCTTCCAGAAGGATCTTTTCCAATAACTTATCAATATTTAATCCTTGTTTTGCTGAAATATCCTGAGATTGATAAGTTCCTCCCCAATCTTCAACCAACAAATTCATAGCAGCAAGTTCCTGTTTTACTCTTTCAGGATCAGCCCCGGATTTATCTATTTTATTGATAGCAAAAATCATCGGAACACCTGCTGCTTGGGAGTGACTGATGGCTTCTTTTGTCTGTGGCATCAGATGATCGTCAGCAGCTATAATGATAACAGCTACGTCTGTTACTTTTGCGCCCCTCGCTCTCATGGCCGTAAAGGCTTCGTGACCAGGCGTATCCAGGAAGGTTATCTTTTTATTTTCCGGCCCTACTTTTACCTCGTAAGCACCAATATGTTGGGTGATACCTCCTGCTTCCCCACTCACTACATTGGCTGATCTGATAAAGTCAAGTAATGATGTTTTACCATGGTCAACGTGCCCCATGACGGTTACTATCGGTGCTCTTGGCTCGAGATCTTCTTCTGAATCTTCTGTAATTATATCATCTTCAACGTCGTCTTCAGCGCTTATAAACTCTACTTCATGACCGAATTCACCGGCTACAAGTTCTATAATTTCGGCATCCAATCTTTGATTGATGGATACAATAATACCTAGACTGAGACACGTGGTAATCACTTGAGATACAGGCACGTCAAGGAGGCTCGCCAACTCTGAAACAGAAACGAACTCTGTCAATTTCAATTTTGAGTCAACATTCTCATTGTCTAGAAGTTCTTGTTTTTCCCTTTTTACATCTCTATTGTCCCTTCTTATTTTTTGGCGCTTATTTTTGCCTCCAGTGTTGAGGCGAGCCATTGTCGCTTTGATTTTATCGTCTATCTCTTTTTGGGAGACTTCCTTTACTTCTTCTTTATATGGTTTTGGTTTTACTCCTCCTGATTTGGCCGCATCATTAGATGTTTTTGGATCTGAAACAGGACCACCGGTATTTAATTTTTTGCGTTTACGTTTACGTTTCTGCGCATCACTTGCTGCACTGCTTTGAGCTGTTCCTTCTGTTTTGACTGGCTGTCCGGGTTGATGTGGTTTAGGTTTTTCTGAAGGTTTAGGTTTTGTAGAACTGTCAAGCTTGCTGGTATCAATTTTACCCATGATTTTCAATCCCTTTAGCTGAGGCGTTTTAGCTCTCATCATTTCTTCCTTTTCAGGTGGGGCTGGAGTGACGGGGGTTATTTCTTTTACTTCCGGTTTCTGGACAATGGTTTCTATAATTTCAACAGGCTTGGGTGCTGGAGCAGGCTCTGTTTTAATCTCTTCAACCACTTCTTTAACTTCGGGTACAGGTGTTGCCTCCGGTTTCTGAGCAGGTCTTGGTTTATCAAGATCTATTTTACCCAAAACTTTTAACTTAGGTAATTCCGGTTTACTTGTAAAAATCTCTTCTTTTACTGATTCAATTACTGGAGCTGGAGGCGGCGGCTCTACAATAGATACTACAGGAGCTACCACTGGTTTATCTAAATCAGATAATTTAGGTAAGGTAAACAGTGGTTTAGGTATAACTTTTTCTTCTACATGATGACCAGGCCGTGTACCTATTACGATTTGATCTGCTTTTTCTTTTTCAGCCATAGAAGACCTGAACTCCTTCAAGAGAATACTATGCATCTCATCGGAGATCATAGAAGTAGGTTTATTTTCGACAGTATGTCCCTTAGTTGCAAGGAAATCTACAATCGTTGCTACGCCTACATTCAGTTCTTTTGCTATTTTTACTAATCTTTCTGCCATCAGCAATTTAAAATAATTTTAAAATTTCTAGTCGTCGTCAAACTCAGAAGCTAGAATCTTCAACACATCGTCCACGGTCTCTTCTTCAAGGTCTGACCTCCTTATTAGTTCTTCTCTGTTCAAAGCAAGAACACTTTTAGCTGTATCACAACCTATATTTTTAAGCGCTTCAATTACCCAGTCTTCGATTTCATCTTTGAATTCATCGAGATCCACGTCTTCTATTTCATGTTCTTCAGTATCTCTGAAAACATCTATTTCATAATTGGTCAGCTTACTGGCTAATTTGATATTACTTCCACCTTTTCCTATGGCCAAGGAGACCTGGTCGGGCTTTAGATATACAGATGCCCGCATATTTTTATCATCAAGACTTATACTTGTAACCTTAGCCGGTGTCAGTGATCTTTGAATAAAAAGCGAAACATTATTGGTATAATTTACAATATCAATATTTTCATTTTTCAACTCTCTGACGATACCATGAATCCTAGAACCTTTCATACCAACACAAGCCCCTACAGGATCTATTCTGTCATCATAAGATTCTACGGCTACTTTTGCTCTTTCACCTGGCATTCTTACTATCTTTTTAACAGTAATCAAACCGTCTTCAATTTCCGGAACTTCCTGCTCAAGCAATTTTTCAAGAAAGGCGTTATCAGTTCTGGAAAGCATCACCATCGGTGTCCCGTTTCTCATCTCTACTCTTTTGATGATACCCCTGACCATATCTCCTTTTCTGAAGAAGTCACCTTTGATCATTTCAAGTCTAGGCAACACAAGTTCGTTTTGTGTAGCATCGTCCATCACCAACACTTCTTTTTTCAAAATCTGACTAACTTCACCTACGACCAGATCACCAACCCTGTCCATGTACCGTTTATACACATCATCTTTTTCAAGATCCATAATTCTGGAGATCAGTGTCTGTCTTGCAGCCATAATTGATCTTCTGCCAAAGTCTTCCAGAGTGAGTTGCTGATAACATTCTTCACCTACTTCATAAGCTTCATCAATAGATTTTGCTTCTGTAAATGATATTTGACTCAACTCATCTGTCACCTCGCCATCAGGTACTATCACACGTACCCGCCACATCTCAAGGTCACCATTTTGTGTATTTACTATGACATCAAAATTTTCATCAGAACCATACTTTTTCCTGATTAGTGTTCGGAAAACATCCTCCAAAACACGAACCATCGTAGGTCTGTCTATATTTTTACCTTCTTTAAACTCTGAAAAGGACTCTACTAAATTCATTAATTAAAACTTATTTTAATTTTTGACTCAATTATATCTTCAAATTTTATTTCTTCAGTCACAATGACTTTTTTATTCTTTTTACCTTCTTTCACCTTGGTTTCATATTCCACAAGGATCAGATTATTATTTACCTCCTTCAATAAACCTCTTACATTTTTTCCATCCCTATATTTTATATCGATTATTCTACCGATATTTTTTGGATATTGTCTCAAAAATCTAAGCGGGCTACCCACACCAGCAGAAGAAACTTCAAGAACGTAATTTTCACCAAATGTCTTTTTTTCATCAAAAATGGCTTCCAACCATCTGCTTAATTTCTGACATTTCAGAAAATTTACTCCTTCATCACTATCCAGAAATATTTCTACCTTATTACTTTTTATCCTGGCCTCTATAAGATATGTATCTTCGAATCCAAGTTCTAAGAGACCCTTTTCCACCAATTTATCTACTTCTGAATGCTGCATAGAAAGATTCAATAAAAAAGGGAACTCCTTGTCCCCTTTCACAATTACTCCTTTGAGCCGCAAATATACAAAGAGTTTTACTATATCTTATAGTATGACCTTACTTATTTTTAAGTAATAAAGGGATTGAGAAATAATGCATTAAAATTCATGTATTCTTTTGCAGTAATCTTCCACTAATTCTTGTTACTTTTGCCGCAAATAAATAAAAGTCTAAGTGGTCAAATCAATTGCTCTCCAATCTGCAGATAACATAAGAATACTTTCAGCCGCTATGGTAGAAAAAGCAGCTTCCGGTCATCCCGGTGGTGCTATGGGTGGTGCTGACTTTATTCATATCCTTTACAGCGAATTCTTAAATTTTGACCCTGATGACACGACATGGGCTTTCAGGGACCGAATGTTTCTGGATCCCGGTCATATGTCAGCTATGCTTTATGCTCAGCTTACATTATGCGGGCTTATGTCATTGGAAGATATTAAAAGTTTCAGACAGTGGAAAAGCCCTACTCCAGGTCACCCCGAAGTTGATATAAAAAGAGGGATTGAAAATACTTCAGGCCCATTAGGGCTTGGACATGCATTTGGTGCAGGTGCTGCTATAGCAGAAAGATTTCTTGTGCAACGATTTGGTGAATGGATGAGCCACTACACCTACATGTATATATCAGATGGTGGAATTCAGGAAGAAATCTCTCAGGGTGTGGGAAGAATTGCCGGTTACCTTGGACTCGGTAACATCATTATGTTTTATGATGCCAATGATGTACAGCTTTCTACTAAAGTAAGTGATGTAACCAGTGAAGATACAGCAAAAAAATACGAAAGCTGGCATTGGCATGTGATTACTATAGATGGCAACGATGAAAATCAAATCAGAAATGCCATAAAGGAATGTCAATCTGAAAAAAATAGGCCTTCTCTTATTATTGGTCGTACTATTATGGGTAAAGGTGCGGTCATGGAAGATGGTTCTTCCTATGAAGGACAAGTAGAGACACATGGTAAACCATTGGGAAAATCCAAAGCATCTTATGTAAAAACCATAGAGCATCTCGGAGGAAATCCTGAAAAACCATTCACTATTTTCCCGGAAGTCGAACATTATTATGCTGAAGTGCTGGATAAAAAAAGAGAATATGTTCGTAAACAAAAAGAACTATATCAAAAATGGCAAGCCAATAATCCGGATAGAGCAGCAACATTAACAGCTTACCTTACCGGAGTATTACCAAAACTTGATTTAAGTAAAGTTACTCTTTCACCCAATGATGCTACCAGGAATGCTTCTTCAAAAGTATTGGCATACCTGGCAGAACATGTAGGAAATATGATCGTTGCATCGGCAGATTTGTCAAATAGTGATATGACAGACGGTTTTCTTAAAAAAACCACTGCATTCAGGAAAGGTGACTTTTCGGGTTCATTTCTTCAGGCCGGTGTATCTGAGTTGACTATGGCGGCTCTTAGTACAGGTATGGCTCTACATGGTGGAGTAATCCCGGTATGTGCTACTTTTTTTGCTTTTTCAGATTACATGAAGCCAGTGTTGAGAGTTGCATCGTTAATGGAACAACCTGTAAAATTCATATGGACACATGATGCATTTCGGGTGGGTGAAGACGGGCCCACTCACCAGCCAATCGAGCAGGAAGCACAACTGCGTTTACTCGAAAAACTTAATAATCATTCAGGAAAACCATCTTTTGTGGCACTCCGTCCAGCAGATAGCGCCGAAACTGCCAAAGCTTGGGAATTATTATTACATACCAATGATCGTCCGGCTGGCCTTATACTATCCCGACAAAATATAAACGATTTGCCGGCTTTAGATTCAGATCGTTTTGAAGAGAGTTCCGGACTGTACAAAGGGGCTTATACCGTTTATGAAACAAGCGATGATGCTGATGTGATTCTCCTCGCTAATGGATCAGAGGTATCTATTTTAGTAGACGCTGCCCAAATAATTGAACATAAAACTCACTACAGAGTAAGGGTCGTATCCGTACCTTCGGAAGGTATATTCAGACAACAACCAAAACATTATCAACATTCAATTTTACCGGATGGGATTCCCGTATTTGGTCTAACAGCTGGCCTGCCGGTAACACTGGAAGGACTGATTCGTGACAATGGTAAAGTTTTTGGTTTGAACCACTTCGGATATTCGGCACCTTATACAGTGTTGGATGAAAAGTTTGGTTTTACATCAGAACAGGTAGTCAAAGAGGTAATGGAGCTAATTAATGAAAATAACTGATCCATATTATTGTTCAGGTTTAGACGGTCTCTAAACTGAATTACTGAATTTTTCAGGTTGATAATTTTTTGAATAGGTTTGCTTTCGCATGATCAAACCATTCTTCCTTAATAATACTGAGTACAATGCTGTCCCTACGGCTGCCATCGGCGCAATATCCATTGCTGCGCAATATTCCTTCTTCCGTGCAACCTATACTTTTCATAGCAGCAATACTTCTTTTATTACGTAGATCGGCTCGAAACTCCACTCGACACACTTCCATTTTCTCAAAAGCAAATTCCAGCAATAAATATTTGCAATCACTATTAACCGACTTAAATTAAAATTAATCAAAATATACATTTAAACAACTGATTATCAGTGTATATTGTTTATGATTTCAAATAGTACCCCCATTTTTAAAAGATAGATAATTGAGCGCATGGAGATTTATTTTTTGTTTTTGCTGCTTTTACATAAGTTCTTCGACTATTTTCTACCATCCAGAATACATCCAGCAGG
>Ga0138256_10004634_pt1 | contig 14610 bp, 15 predicted proteins | sample KNB2016incub_MG_FD_105486 | JGI IMG/M metagenome (GOLD analysis project Ga0138256, IMG submission 105486) | Active sludge microbial communities from wastewater in Klosterneuburg, Austria - KNB2014incub_MG | ecosystem: Engineered > WWTP > Activated sludge > Unclassified | place: Austria... | reverse complement strand
CGCCTGCGCGCCGCCTTTGGGAAAACCAAAGTCGTTGAGAAACACATGTTCGGCGGGCTGGCCATGATGCTGCGAGGCCACCTTGTATGCGGCATCGTCGGCGAAAAACTCATGGTCCGGGTAGGTCCTGAGCAATATGAGGCTGCACTCAAGATGAAACATGCCCTGCCCATGACGTTCACGGGCAAGCCCATGAAGGGCATGATCTATGTGTCCTCTCCCGGCTGCAAATCCGCCGAAATGATAGTCGGGTGGTTGAAGTTGTCGCTCCTGTTCAATGCGAAACTCACGGCTAAGTGATTTGAGTTCGCCCTTTTTTGCGCAACCTCTTTAGATATGGAGGGTTTAAGGTTCCAGGATTCCACTTCGATCGATTCGGAGCCGCGCCATGTTCAGCTCTCGTGTGACATCGCTTGCGTTGGCGGCAACACTGCTTACGGGTTGGTTGGTCCTTTCGCTGCTTGCATGCTCTGGGCCTGTTGGAGCACAGGATGCCAGGGATTCAGAGGGGCCGGAAAAGCCCATAACCGGCGATACTGAGTCCGAACTCAGCTCATTGATCGACCGTGAAATCAAGAAGGTCTGGGAGCGCGACGGCATTTCTCCGGCAGCGCGTGCCACAGATGAAGAATTCCTGCGTAGGGTCTACCTTGATGCTCTGGGCGTGCCCCCCACATATGACGAAGCAGTTGCATTCTATGCCGACAAGGACGAAGCCAAACGCAACAAGCTGATCGACCGGCTTGTCGATGATGAGCGTTTTGGCCGTCACATCGCTGACTTGTGGTCCGTGATCATGATGGGCCGCGCCCAGCGCGAAGTGGGCGGCGGCAGCATGACCCTGGCAGGCTGGATGGCTCAGCGCATAAACCGGAGCGAGGGCTTTGACAAGATTGTCTACGAGGTAGTGACAGCCTCGGGCAGCATGGCCGACAACCCGGCCGTTGCCGCATACCTGGCTGCCGGAGGCAACCAGTATAAGCCCGCAGACATGACGGGTAACCTGAGCAAGTACTTCACCGGCGTGCAGATTCAGTGCGCGCAGTGTCACAAGCACCCCTACGAAAAGTGGTCCACGGACGACTTCAACGGCATGGCGAGTTTCTTCGCCGCTTCGAACCTGCGCGTGAACGTCCGTTCGATTCCGGTCAATCCGACCATCGTTGAAAGCGCAATCGTGCCGCGCCGCATGGGAGACCTGGACAAGCTGCCAGCGGAGGCCAAGCAGCGTCTGGAAGACCTGAAGAAGTACAACAAGCCAAAGCTCCTGGGCGACCGCGAAATCAAGACGCCCGACCGCACGCTTTGGCGGCCTCAGCTCGCGAAGTGGATAGTCGGAGCGGAGAACGCCCAAACGCATCGTTACATGGCCAACCGCTTCTGGAGCTTCGCCTTTGGGTCGGGCCTGTTGAACCCCGTTGATGACTTCAACAGCTTTGCCGCACCCAGCCATCCCGAGCTGCTTGAGGCACTGGGGAAAGATTTCGCCGCAAACGGCTGGAACGTGAAGCGCTATTTCCGGGCCATGCTGAAGACAAACGCCTGGCAGCTTTCGAGCAAGCCCGCTACAGGAAAGAAGGCTGAGCCCTGGCATTTTGCGCATTACAGTGTTCGCCAGCTATCTCCCGAACAATTCATGGGTGCCCTGGTAACGCTGGCAGGCAGCGCAGACCTGGGCAGGAACTTCAAAAGAGGCGCAAACCCCTACGATGCAATTCGCCAGCGCTATGAGCGGCAGAAGAAAAGCCAGGAAGAGGGCAAGGAGAAGCCTGACGCCGAGAAAGACAACATGCGCGACTACTCCTTTGATGAAGACGCGCTCAAGAAGTTCGAGGCCCAGTTCGAGAGTGTGCCAGGCGAGTGGTACATGCGCCGCACGCTGGCAGCGCGTTACGCAACATCATCCACCGATGACGAGATGTCCGAAGGCGATGCTTTCACCCAAACCATCGACCAGGCCCTGGCCGTCATGAACGGCGATATCACCAACCGCCTGTCTGGCAGCGGACGTGGCACCATCATTGGAGCCCTGATCGAGAAGGTCAAAGACGACGATGAGCGGGTTAAGGCGCTTTACCTGGCTGCGCTGGGACGGACTCCGTCACCCAATGAAACGCGCCGATTTGTCGGCTATGTGCGCAGCGAAAAAGGCTCGGCCAAGGCCTGGGAAGACGTGCTCTTTGCAATCCTTGCCACTACGGAATTCGCCACGAACCACTAACACAAGGCGGGGCAAGGTCCACTTGCCATTGCAGCTTACGCCAGCCAAGGATGGACATGACCACAATTCGACTTGCTGCCGCATCGCTTTTCTCAGCAGCAGCCATTTGCGCGGCTCTTGCTGTGTTTTCGTCCGCGGCGACTGCGGATGAAACGCCCGGTTCCGAAGCCCCAGCCAAACCCGCAACAGGCGACGTTCAAGTCGCGTTGACAACCCGCATAGATGCTGAGATCGCGAAAGTGTGGGAGCGCGATGGAGTGATTCCTGCGCCGCGTTCGGGTGACAAAGCGTTTCTGCGCCGTGTCTATCTAGACACGGTGGGTGTGCCGCCGACCCCAGCCGAAATCCAGGCCTTTGCCGCAGACGAATCAAGCACCAAGCGTAGCGGTCTGATTTCGCGGCTGGTGGCTGACCCGCGCTTTGGCCGCAACATTGCCGACTTGTGGGTACCGATCTTGTTAGGCCGCACCAGCAAGAACAAAGGCGGCATGGATCATGTGCTGGCAACCTGGCTGGCACGGCAGATCAACGCGGGTACAGGTTTTGACCGGATCATTTTCGACATGGTCACAGCCACTGGCAAAATGAGCGACAACCCCGCGGTGGCCTACTGGGGAAGCAAAGACGAGCAGTTCACCCCTGACTTTGCGGGGCTTGCCAGCAAGCATTTCACGGGCGTGCAGATTCAGTGCGCCCAGTGCCACAAGCACCCCTATGAACAAATGACGATGGAGGATTTCGCCGGTGCAGCCAGCTTCTTTTTGCCGCTTCAGATCGGCAAGAGTGGCGACAAACCCTACAACCCTGAAGTCAAGGATGCGCGCGTCAGTGGGCGCGGCAAGAAGATTGATGCAGAACAAATCAAAAAGCTTGATGAAAAGCAGCGCAGGAAGTTGGAAGAGCGCCTGAAATATTCCAACCCGAAGTACCTTTATGGGGACACTGCCAAAATCGAAGACGGCACACTCTGGCGCGCGGCCTGGGCCAAATGGGCGCTTGCGCCGACCAACAAACAGACCCAGCGTTACCTGGCCAACCGCTTTTGGAGCTTCATTTTTGCCCAAGGCATCGTCAACCCGGTGGACGATTTCAACAGCTTCAATCAGCCAACCCACCCGGATCTGCTTGATGCCCTGGCAAGTGAGCTCTTGGCATCGAAGTACGATGTCAGGCTTTTCTACCGCGCAGTGTTGAACACCAACGCATATCAGCTTTCAAGTAGTGGCGGGTCGCGGTCCAACTCAACTGGCCCTGAATCCTGGCATTACGCGGCTTACCCGGTGAAACAACTGTCGCCCGAGCAGTTTTTTGGCGCGCTGTTGGGGCTGACTTCAGATCCGGCGGCGTTGAAGGAGGCGCGTCAGAAGGGCGGGAACACCTTGGAGCGCATTCGAAAAGAAGCCGAGCTTGCCGCCCAGAAGAAGGCGAAAGCCAAAGAGATGGAGGGCGAGGACAGCGACGAAAAACCCAAAGAGAAAGGCGCCAGGCCAGAGAAGAAGAAAGAAGAGGTCTTTGACCTGGACGCACTGGACAAGCTGGAGGCTTTTTACAACGAAATGCCGGATGAGTGGATTCTCCGCCGCCAGATGTGCTCGACTTATGCTTCTCGTTCAAGTGACGATGAAATGCTCGAAGCCGATGGTTTCACGCTGAGCATCGACCAGGCTCTGCAGGTAATGAACGGTGCTGTCACCAGCAAGCTGAGCGTTTACAAGAAGGGCCTGCCGCTGTTTGAAGTGCTCAACGAATCCAAGGACCCGGAAACCCGGGCCAAGTCACTCTACCTGCGTGTGCTTTCACGCAGCCCCAGCCCGACTGAAAGCAAGCGCACCCTTGATTACGTGGCACAGGCTATGAGGGACGGCTCAAGTATCGAGAAAGCCTGGGAAGACGTTCTCTTTGCGCTCATGATGACGACGGAGTTTGCGACAAACCATTAGCTGATCTCTCCAACGTTCTGCCGCGCGACGCGTGCCCGCGCCACAGGCAGTTTGCTACAATCGCCCCATGGCCGAAGAGACCCGCCGCGTTCCGTCTTTCCTGTCTGGCCCTACTGCGCCGCTTGCGGTGCTGCTTCCTATGCGGCTGTTTGTGGGCTACATCTGGCTTCAGTCAGGGCTGAGCAAGTTTTACGATGGCTGGCTCTCTTCCGGTTCAGACCAGTTCAAGTTGCTTTTGGATGGCTACAAGGCGTCGGCCCAGCAGCCGGCATGGTTCGCATCTCTCGTGCTTGAATCCGCCGCGCAAAATCTCACGCTGAGTGCCTGGCTTCTGGTCGGTTCACAGATCATTTTTGGCCTGCTCACCCTGGCAGGTGCGGTCACGCGAATTTCTGCTGCTGCCCTGGGCCTGATGGCGCTGATCTGGTTCCTGGGGCAGGGTTCAGTGCGCACAGAGGCGCTGGCCTATGCCTTGATGGGATTCACGCTCGCAATTTCGGCGGCAGGGCGCTACCTGGGCGTTGACGCCATTTTCCGCGCACGCAACATGCAAATCCCATTGTTCTAGGCGCGCCGTTGCCCAAATTTCCCGGTCAGGAACGCAACAAACTCGGAACAGCTATGGTAACGGAGCCAACGATTCTTCATCGGAGAGCAGTCACAATGAGCAAGCTAACGATAGTCGCAGCGGCGCTGATGCTGGCACTGGGTTGTGTCAAACAGCAGGCGCAGCAGCCCCAGGCCCTCAGGCCTCAGGTTCAGCCGCTTCAGGCCAAGGCGGCACCAGCTGATTCGGGAACGTCGCGCGATGCGCTGATTGATAAGGCCTGGAAGTACCTGCTCACGCAATACAACGTGCAGGGCAAGCCCGAGAACAAAGGCGTGGATTCCGGCTGGGGTCCAAAGTCAATGAACATTGCCTACACCGCACTGGTGCTTCAGGGCATCCACGGAACCAAGCAGTGGGATGAAACCAACGCGAACATCAAGGAGAGCCTGGAGTTTGTTCTCGACAGCCAGGAAGCCACCGGCGGCTTTTCGCTGATGCCAGAGAAAATCGCGCCTGCCATGAAGGGGCAACGCGCCGTGTACATCACCGGCATTGTCGCGGCACTGATGGCTGAGTTGAACAAAGCTGGTTTCTGGAAGGGCAAGCTCGACCAGAAGATCGCGCTGGCGCGTGATTACCTGAAGCAGGCGCAAGTCGGCAACCCGGAGGGTCCCGCCAAGGATTACAGCAAGGGAAGCGTGGGCTACGGCGGCTGGGCCTACAGCAAGGAAGAACTGCCCAAGAAGCTCGAAGAGAAAAAGCCCGCCGCCAACATGAGCACAACGATTTACGCCATGGACGCGCTGAAGGCCTGCGGCGTAGCCGCTGATGATCCGTTGTGGCAAGACGCGCTGATCTTCCTCAAGCGCAATCACAACGCAGGCGAAATGCAGGACGAGAGTTTTGTCGCCAAGACACAGGACGGCAAGACCGTGAAGATGGCCGGCCCCGACAGCCCTGATTTTGGCGGTTCCATCTACAGTGAAGACTCAAGCATGGTTGATGAGCGCACCGAGAACGAGGACGGAACGGTTACGTTGCACAGCTATGGAACCATGACCTACAACCTTTTGCGTGCCTATCTGTTTGCCGGGCTCAAGAAGGACAGCCTGCCCATCAAGCTGGCCATGGGCTGGGTCAAGAAGAACTACGTCCTCAGTAAAGTGCCTGGCTATCGCAAAGAAAAGCAGTTCGACCAGGGCCTGTTCTACTACTACGTCAGCTTTGCCCGCACGTTGAATGCGCTGGGCGAAGACACAATTGAAGACGATCGCGGCTTCAAACATGACTGGCGAGCAGAGCTGATTGAACAGCTGGCTAAAGTGCAAAAAGACGACGGCAGCTGGATTAACGCCAACCCCAAATGGCAGGAAAACAGCCCGGTGCTCGCAACGGCGTTTGCCCTTGATGCCCTGCGAAACACGCGCAAGTAGCGGCGTCGGCCGTAATGCGAAAGGGACGCGGCTTGGCCGCGTCCCTCTCTCTTGCTGCGATTCTCAAGGTTTGCGTTTTTCCGGCAGGCGGATCTGAGTGGGTGCCGCCTTGCCCGGGGTGACGGGCATGCGCACGCTGGCTCCAGGCCTCAACACCGGCTTGGCGATCTGGCTTGTGTTGGTGCCGGGTTTCTTCTGCTCCGGTGGCGGAGTCTGGGGCGCTCCAGGATGGGTCGGGGCGGAAATCCGGGTGCTGCCGCCGGCTGGAATCGGCTTCCTGATGCTGGTGGTGTTTCCCTTGGTCGGCTGAAGCTTTACGCTTTCGCCGGTGGGGCGCATGCGCACGCTGGTGTTGGGGCTGGGCGAGAACTTGCCGCTGGCATTGGGCGCTTTGGACATGCGTCCCGACGACATCGCAGAGCCGCCAAAGTTCGTGAACGGGTTGTTGGGATCTGCCTGCGGGCTGTATTGCAGGTCCGCGGCGCCCTTTAGCACGTCGGTGATGTCGTCTACGATTTCGCGTGCGCTCTGGTAGCGGATGTCGCGATCCTTAGCCATCATCTTCTCGATGAAGTAATGCATGTGCATAGAAATCTTGCCGCCCTTGAGCGTCTGGGCGTCGAGGTTTTCCATGACCTGTTTGGCCATGATTTCCATGCTGTCGTTGCCGCCAAAAGGCAATTTGCCCATGACCATGTGGTAAAGGGTGGCGCCCAGCGAATAGATGTCGGCCCGGATGTCGAGGTCGGCCTGGCCTTTGGCCTGCTCGGGCGAAATGTACTGGACCGTACCGCAGGTTTCGTCGAGGTACTGGCCTTTTAGGTCACCGCGAATCGGGGTCGAGAACCCCAGATCGACAAGCATGACGCGCCCATCATTGTTCCACATGATGTTGTCGGGTTTGACGTCGCGGTGCACGTAGCCGTTTTCCTGCATGTAAGCCAAAGCCTTGGCGGCTTCAGTGATGACGTAAATGGCCTTGGTTTCAGGGAAGGGTCCTTCTTTGTCGAGTTGCTCCTGAATGCTCTGGCCCTGGATGTACTCCATGCTCATGAAATAGAGCGGTACCGGAGAGCCCTTGCCGACTACGCCAAAACGAAAGCCCTTGGCGATGTTTTCGCACTCGAACTCTTTGAGCAACTTGCCTTCACGCAGGAAGCGCTCGACAAAGACCTTGTTGGTGGTGTGCTTGGGAAACAGCACTTTCAGCGCGCATTCGGCGCCGGTTTCCTTGTCGTTGGCCAGGAACACGGTGGCCATGCCGCCCTGGCCGATTTCCTCCTGCACATCAAAAATCGGAATCTTGCGCGCCTGGTCGATGAAGACCTTGTCATCTTCGGGGATGTCAACGGCTGCGGCTGCAGCCACCGCGGCGGGCTTGCCCGTCAGGGCGTCAACTTGTTCCTGAACCAGGAACTTCTTCTTGAGTGCGATCTGTACCAGCGGCAGGTTCTGTCCGTTGGTTTCAAGCACGGCTTGCAGGTCCATGCAGGTCTGGACCTGTTCCTTGGTCAAAATGCCCTGTTTGACGGCCAGGGCCATGAGCACCAGTTCTTGCTTGCTCGCCATGGCAGCCCTATTGCTCAGATTCTTCGTCGGAGTCGATCAGAATCTCATCGCACATCTTGTGAATGCCGTTGATCACCAGAACGGTGATCAGCTCTTTTTCCATCGCAGGGAACTCATCAATGGCGTCCTTGATCTGCATCAGCGTCTCGCGGATCAAACCTTCGTGAGCATCAATGCGCTTGGAGATGTCCGGGTGTTTGCGCTTAATCAGACGCACCCGGTCAAACATTGCAGTCACCAGACCCGGGCTGACCTGCTGCTCGCCGGATTGATCGTCGAGCCTCTTCTTTGCCGACATCGTAGAGCCCCAATGTGACTTGATTTGAGTTGGCCGCGCCCACACCGCGCAGGCCCTTCAGGCCACAGTGTACGACGATTGCCACTGGAATGGGGATGTTTTTCCCTCTGCCAGGGACGTGGCAGCCGGCTTGGGGCGCGCAAATTCGCGCGACGGCGGGGCAGGCCGGGCGTATCATGACGCCGGGCCAGCCGTCGATGACGGCATGATTTGGAGATCCTTCAATGCGTTCAGCCATCGTTGCCGCGGTTTGCCTTGGAGCGACAGTTACCTTTGCCGGGCTAACCCTGCAGGCTCAATCCACAGACAAACCCTCCAAGTGCGCGCCTAAGTGCACGCCAAAAGAAGAGCCAAAAAAGGAAGAGCCCAAGAAAGAAGAATGGCTTGACGATGAGGCCATGGAAAAACTCATGGAGGAGTGCAAGGACAGCTGGAACGCGCTCAAGATCAACGCCAAGTCCAAGATGGGCGACAAGGCGGCCGAGGCCGCGGACAAGCTGGCCGAAGCCGCGCAGAAAATGCTGAAGTACCACAAGAAGGAAGTTCGCGAGGCTAAGGACTACAAGGACTGGGCGGCCGAACTGGAGAAGCAGGCCAAGGAGTTCTCCAAGCTCGCCAAGAAGAGCGACTGGAAAGAGGCCGAAAAGGCCAAAGAGAAGATCGCCACGTCATGCAACGACGATGGCTGTCACAGCAAGTACCGTCCCGAGGAAGAAGAAAAGTAGCCGGGCAGGCTTCGCCTTCCAGGGACGCAGGGGGCAGAAAATCCATGCAGAACAAGCAAACGGGCAGCGAACCCGCCGCACGCGGCGTGAATAGCGTGGCGTCTCCACATAGTGGCGACACCACACACCGGGCCGCCGTTCGGCATGCCACACAGCGCCTGGGTGCCATACTGGTGAAACGGAGTGTGCTGCGTCCTGACCAGTTGGCCCACGCACTTGAGGTGCAAAAAACGGCTGGCGGGCTGATTGGCTCTGTGCTCCTTGAACTGGGTCTGGTGTCTGACCACGCGTTGGCCAAGGCGTTGGCTGAAGCGCTGGAAATTGAGTACATCGATTTGAACAAAATCAATTCGATCGAGCCCGATGCCGCTCACATCGTGCCTGAAAACATTGCCAGGCGACACATGCTCGTGGGCGTGCGTTTTGTCCAGCCACCGCCGGAATCACGGGAGTCCGCCAAGCTGGTCATAGCAATGTCCGACCCCAGCGATTTCACAGCCCTGGACAGCATCCGTACTTCAACAGGCCTTGAACCTGTGCCCGCCGTTGCCACGCGGGGGCAGATTCTTGACGCGCTGGCAACCGCATATTTTGAAAACCCGCTTTCACTTGAAGAAGCCGTTGGCGAGCTCAAGGATTTCCGCATTGAGAGCGGTAGCGAAACCGGCGATGACAAGGACTTCGCGCGGCTGAAAAACGAAGCCGGACTGGCGCCAGTGGTGCGTTACGTAAACAGCATGCTATTTGAAGCGGCCCGCATGCGTGCGAGCGACATTCACATTGAACCGCAGGAGCACGATTTGCGGGTGCGCTTTCGAATTGACGGCGACCTGCGCGCCGTTGCGCCGCCACCCAAGATGCTCCAGAGCGCCATTGTCAGCCGCATCAAGATCATCTCGGGTCTGGATATTGCCGAGCGCCGGTTGCCGCAGGATGGGCGCGTGAAGTTGCGCTTTCTTGGCCGCATGATCGATGTGCGTGTTTCAACCATGCCCACGGCTTTTGGCGAGAAAGTTGTTCTGCGCCTGCTTGATCAAAGCGGCACACAATTGGATCTGGGCGTGCTGGGTTTTGATGAAAAAACGGTTGCCGACATGCGCCGGATTATTCGTTCGCCCCACGGCATCGTGCTCCTTTGCGGCCCTACCGGCTGCGGCAAGAGCACGACGCTTTACTCGTTTATCCGCGAGCTGAACACGCCCGATGTCAATATCGTCACCGTGGAAGACCCCATCGAATACTCGATTGGCGGAATCAACCAGACCCATGTGCACGGCAAGATCGGCCTGACCTTTGCCAGCATCATGCGGACGCTTCTTCGCCAGGACCCGGACATCATGATGGTGGGCGAAATCCGCGACATTGAAACGCTGGAAGTTGCGGTGCGCGCCAGCCTGACAGGCCACCTGGTGCTTTCTACCCTCCACACAAACACCGCCGTTTCCAGCGTCACACGCATGGTGAACATGGGCCTACAGCCCTACTTGATTTCCGCAACGCTGCTGGCGGCCTTAAGCCAACGTCTCGTTCGAAAAGTCTGCCAGCAATGCCGCGTAATGAGAGAGCCCGCTACGCCCATCAAGGCAGCCCTGGAGCACTACTTTGGCCGACCCGCGAACTTTGCCGTGGCGGCGGCTGTGGGCTGTGAGCATTGCGGCCATACGGGCTACAAGGGCCGTGTCGCCGTGAGTGAGCTGTTTGAACTCAATGACAACCTGCGCGAACTGGTGAGCCACGGCGGCGAAGAGCGCCAGATCGAGCAGCGCGCCCGGGATCTGGGCATGCAGACTCTTCTGGACAGCGCGTTCCGCAAGCTGGAGATGGGGCTGACTACAATTGACGAGGCATTCAGCCTGGGCTTCCAGCGCCACGACGAACCCGTGCGTCCGCCCGAGGCTGCGCAGATTATTGAAGAGGAAGACGTGCCGGAGAAAGACGCGTCAATCATCGATCTGGACGCTGCGCCGCCCCCTGCAGGGTAGGTCAAAAAGAAGGGGCGCGCCGATGGCGCGCCCTTGCAAGCTGATGTCCCACCGGCTAGTCCTTCCAGCCGCACTTGACTTCGCGGTTGGCGTCAAAGGCGGCCTTGTCTAGTTGGCCGTTACCTGCCTGGGCCTCGTAGAAGTCGATGGTCTTGTTCAGCAGGCCAACTGCCTTTTCACAGTAGTGGAACTTGTGGTCGGGGAATCCGCCCGCGCTGTCGGCCACCTGCTGCGCTTTGATCGCGCGCGCCTGGGCCAGTGATCGGCCGTTTGCCAATGTACACACCAAGGTATGCGCGGCCATGGAATAGCCGCAGCCGTAATTCACATAGCCGATGTTGGCAATACGGCCGTTTTCGACATGCAATTGCATGCCCGACAGGTCACCGCAGTTCTCTGCGATTGTGGTCGCTTGGGCGTTGGCGTTGGGAAGTTCGCCGTAAAATTCCTTCTTCTCGGCGATGGCTTGAATGGCTGCTATCAGGTCGGTCATGGCTTCCTCTGGGTCGAATCAGGTGGTTCGCTACGAACGAGCGACAGCGGGCCCTTTTTTGGCGCACCAGCGATCGCGGGTAAGGCCGCGCTGGTCGGGGCTGTCTTTGCTGGAGCCGCGATGTCCGCGGCCTTGGGCCTCTTCTTCCACACTGAGAGAGGGTCCAAATTGGGTGCCTGCCGGGCCGGGAATGCTGTAGCCCTTGAAAACGGCGGCATTGCCCAGGTTTTCGTGCCAGTTCGAGTTTCGCATTTAGAGCGCCTTAAGGGCGTTGACCACGAGTTTTGGATTCACTTTGGTTTCTTTGCAGGCCGCTTCGATGGAAAGAGATTCATCCACGGCGCAGCCCGTGCAATGAATGATTCCAAAGCTGGCCAGCACTTCGAGTGTTTCATCGGGTCGCTGCTTCAACAACTCCCCGAGTTTGGTCTGGGTGGTAATCGTTGCGTTCATAGGTGTCCTGTCTACTTGGAAGCGTTGGCTTTGTCGTCGGTGACGGGCTCAACCCGGTCGATGGGGCAGCAGCCGTTGGGCCTCTGGTAGCGCCACGGCGGGTTCTTGCCGGCAAGAAGTGACGCGAGAACTTCGTGAAGGAAGCTGGTTTTCACGACTTGAGGATTGCGATTGTCGTCCACCCCGCCGCGGTACTGAAGCTTGCCGTCGCGGTCGAAAACAAACACGTCAGGGCACACCCGCGCGCCAAAGCGATCAGCCAGACGGTTGTGATCGTCTTTCAACAAAGGGAACGCCAGGGGCTTGTCGCCATTCAGGAAATGTGCGCGCAGCTCGGGCAAGCCTTCCATGGCATCGCTGTTGACAGCCCAGAAAGCGACATCCTTGAAATCGGCTGCCAGCCTGTTGAGGCGCTCTTCGTAGATCTTGCTGGTAGGGCAGACACTGGATAACCAAACAAAAACTGTGAATTTACTGCCCGCGAAGTCGACCCGGCGCACTTTGTTGTTGAGATCAGGCAATTCGACGGCGCCGGCAAGTTGATTCAGCCTTAGGCCTTTGACCTTGTCTGGAATAGCGCCGTCTTCACGAGTGGCTTCGACCTTTGCGTGTTCGACGCCGGGGCGTTCAGAGACGCCTTCGGCGGCAAGCAGGCCAAGGTACTCGCAGCATTCGTCCAGGTTGAAAGAGACAAATAGCACCGAAACTGCAACGGTAAGCGCGCAAAGGGCAACGATCAGGTATTTCATATTCACAAACTCAAGTTCAGCGTAACCAGGCCACTGTGGCAGGGTTTAGTGTTGCGATCATAGCTCCTAAACACACCAGTTCACAAAGCGATCGAGGAAAACTCATGAAGCGCATCATCATTTTGGCGGCCTACCTTGCCTGTTTCACCTTTGCGGGCGCCGTTTATGCCCAGGCGGCGGGTGAAGGTGAGAAGCCAGTCGAGGGTGAGAAGCCCGCTCCCAAGGAAGAAAAGAAGCCCGAAGGCGAAAAACGCCCCGAGCGCACGGGCGGCGGAGCACGCGAGATCGCACGCATCATGCGCGAGCGCGACAAGGACGCCGACAAGAAGCTGAGCAAGGAAGAATTCGGCGGCGACAAGGTGTTCGATGAGCTTGATGCCGACAAAGACGGTTTTCTCAGCGTACAGGAGCTGACGGCTGGCAGCGCCAAGGTCAACGAAGAGATGAAGCGTCAGGCCCGCGTGATCGCTGAAGAAGAGTTCAGCGCTCTTGACCGCGACAGCGACAAAAAATTGACAGCCGAAGAGCTGGGTGACTCCCGCAAGTCGTACCTCGAAAACGGCGACAAGAACAAAGACGCCTCGTTGGACCTCGACGAATACGTGGAAGCCAAAGCCAAGGCCGGCGCAGAAGCAGCCGCCAAGGCTGGCGAAGAAGAGCGCAAGAAGGCTTTCGAAGATGCCTGGAAAGGTCTGGACAAAGACGGTGACGGCAAACTGACCGGGGACGAGATTCCCGAGCGTATGAAGAAGAACCTCGAAAAAATTGACACGGATGCAGACGGTTCAATCTCCAAAGAAGAGATGGAGGCAGCCCGCAAGGTCATGGGCCGCCGGGGCGGCGAAGGTGGCAAACGTCCCGAGAAGCCAAAGTCAGAGGGCGAAACGCCCAAGAAGGACGAAACCAAGGAAGAAGGTTTCTAAATCTCAGGCCGGTCAAGCAGCAACGGGGTCAGGCGAATGCCTGACCCCGTTAGTGTTGTTCGATTGCTACTTGGATTTTTTGGGCTCGTCTTTTTTATCTGCCTCGTCCTGCCACGACTTCCAGGTTCGGATCAGATCGTTGGCGGCGGTAGCGCAGAGGCGGTCCTTGTTCGCAGATACAAAGTCCTCCATCAATTTGATCGCTTGGGCCAGTGAATCTTTCGCTTTCGAGGGAGTGCTGCCGGCAGCCTCGAAGGCAATATCAGCGCGCAGGCGGGCGTCCATGAATTCGCGGCGTGCTTTGGCCTCGGCTGCAAAGTCCTTGCGGGCGGCAATGCGTTTGACTTCGGCCGTGGGGCTGCGTTCGTCGACAACGTCGCCAATACGCTGAGCCAGTTCCGACCAGCAGGCCTGTGCCAGGGCAAAATCGCCGCAAACCTCCGCGGTTTCGGCGCGGTTTTCCAGCAGTTTCCGGCGCTCGCGCACGCGGTCCATGATCGCCTCGGCGTCGGCCAGAACTTCATCTGAGTGGTCACCCTCAGACACCGCTTCAGCCAGTTGGACGGCCTTGGCCCAATCGCCGGAGCAAAATGCCTTGGCCGCGGGTTCGAGTTCCGGCTTCACTGCACTGCGACCCAGCCCCGGATACTTCACTTTCTTGAGTTCCTCGAGGGCGGCCTCTTCCCAGCCGTTTTCGTCCGCGTAGATGATCTTGCCATCTACGCCAATGACCCAGATTTCACACAGAATTTTGGCCTGAAAACGCGTGTCCCAGTACCCGTCCATGGCCACTGGCAGCGTGAGCCCCAGCTTCTTGACCGAGTCTTCCACCACCTCAAGGGTGTGGAACTGAGTATAGGCCGAGATGAAATGCAGGCCCTTGCTGCCATACTCCTTGCTGAGTTTCTCCCAGCGACGCAACTGCGTCAGGCAGGGTGGTCACGTACAACCCCATTTCTTGAACAAGACGACGTCGCCTCGGAAATCCGAGAACTGGGTGTAGGGCGAAGGGTTCAGCCAGTAGTCAACGCTGTGGTCAACGGGTGTATCACCGACTGTGTATGGCTCCTGCGCGGCCATAGCACCGCAGACGCAAAGGAGAAGTAACAGCAACAATCGGGTCATGGGCGTCCTTCAATCCGGTTTGATGGGTACTCAAACGTACGAGCGCCATCTGTTCAGGCAAGCAAAAGCCTTGATCCAGGCGGTTTTGCGGCCTGTTGCTTTAGGCTTGAAGCAGGACTGCGAGAGTCTGCTTTTGCGCTTGCCTAATG
>Ga0138256_10004633_pt1 | contig 14613 bp, 14 predicted proteins | sample KNB2016incub_MG_FD_105486 | JGI IMG/M metagenome (GOLD analysis project Ga0138256, IMG submission 105486) | Active sludge microbial communities from wastewater in Klosterneuburg, Austria - KNB2014incub_MG | ecosystem: Engineered > WWTP > Activated sludge > Unclassified | place: Austria... | reverse complement strand
TGAAATGTGAATACGTATGCTCCACAACTGCAAGCGGAGGTAAACCACGCTTCATTCGGACGGTCAACCTGTATGCCGCCCTGAGAGCGGACACCGCCTCCCCAGCCGGGTCGCCTTCGACGCGCGCGTTGGGGAACTCCCACATCCCCGCCAGCAATCCTTTCGACGGACGTTGTGCCAGCAACACCTTGTAGCGCAAGTTGCCAACTTGCGCGACGATCACCGCCGCCGCATAAATGTGATGAGGAATCGTTTTCTTCGCCATCCTCACCGGTCGCAAGTGTTGAACGCCGCGTGCTTTCGCTAGGCAATCCCTCGCCAGCGGACACACCTCACAACGCGGATTCTTCGGCACGCAAATCATCGCGCCCAAATCCATCAACGCTTGGTTGAAGTCAGCGGCTTTGCCTTTGGGCAAATTCTCGTGAGCAATTTTCCAGAGCAATTTCTCCCCCTCCGTTGAATTGACTGGCTTCTTCACATCGAACAACCGCGCATAGACGCGTTTCAAGTTGCCATCAAGAGCAGGCTCGTCCATGCCGAAAATTATCGAAGCCAGCGCGCCCGCCGTGTAGCGACCGATGCCCGGCAGTTTCCGCAGTTCCTCCACATCGCGCGGAAGTTTCCCGCCATATTTTTCAACAACGATTCTTGCGGCTTTGTGAAAGTTTCGCGCGCGGCTGTAGTAGCCGAGTCCTTCCCACGCGTTCAACACCTCGCGCTCCGATGCCTTCGCCAACGCGCGAACGGTTGGAAACAATTTCATCCATTTTCTAAAATACGGAATCACCGTCTCCACCCGCGTTTGCTGGAGCATGATCTCGGAGACCCACACCGCGTATTGGCTACGATGTCCGCGCCACGGGAGAGTCCGCTTGTTTTTGTTGTACCAGTTTAGGAGACGAGTGGAGAAGTGAGGCATTTGATAACAAATGGTGGTTGAGTAGCCCGAAGCGATAGCGAAGGGCGTATCGAAACCACAAGATCAGGCAATTATGGATTACACGTCTCAATTAGTGTTTCAGCTTGATACGCCTCATCCAATTCGGGGAAGTAAATCCAACGCGCTTCGACGTAATCTTTGCGCTGGCATCCGACCGCAATCACATCCGCGCCGTGAGTTAGGTTGATAGGCTGGTTAGCAGGAAAGATGACGCTATTTGCACCGGTATTCAGGACAATAAATCCCAGCCGCGAAAAATCGCGGACGGAGTAGATAGCCCAGGGCGTCGTGGAAAATATCCCATCGTTGCGGCGGAAGAAGCGTGGATAAAGCAACTCGCCTTGAAGAATTAGAGAATTAGGTTGAGATAAAAATTGCGTCAATGCAGGGTCCTGAGCGATGACCTGCACTTTCAGTTCATCTTGTGTTGATGTATAGCGCGGCTGGGCAATTCCTTCCACAAACCATGGGAGCGAACCGATGAGGACGAACGCGGCGATAAGAACAACTTGCTTTGATTTGTTTAGCGTATCTTGCAACGCGTCTTGACGCACGATTTGCCGTGCAAATCGAACTGCGTCAAGATCATTCGGATATGAAGACATCTTCGAGACATTCGCGCCAAAGAGAGACGAAACCCAAACGAGGATTTCAATCGCGCCGATGCCGAAGTAGAAATAGACGACCCAATCTACGGGCAGGTTATATCGCCACGAGGAAAAGCGCGAGATGCCGTTTGCCAACGCATACCCGACGCTGAACGCCAGCGGAGTCAACCCCACCCACTTGTAGCGACTCCACGCCGCGCCGACGCCGATGGCGATGACCGCGAGATAGAAAATGACCAGCGCGAGGTTGTACCATTCGAGAGTCCCATTCCACTCGATCCAATACAAATTGACCGGGGCGCGCAGTCCGTTGAACGGCTCGATCAACGGCAGAGTCAGCAATCCGCCGATTTGGGTGTTGAGAAAATGATTCGTCACAAAGCCAGCCACAAAGCCGGGATTTTCCAGCGTGAACGTGAGCAGGCGGTTCCCGAGGCTTTCCTTTTCAAAGTCGAACTGGCTGATGTCCAAATTCCCTTCAAAAGAATACTGCGAAAAAATGACCGCCATCTGTGAAGGGTCGTCAAAGGCAAATTGACCGGCAATTCTATAATTGTGAATCAACCACGGAGTAATGGTTGCGGTCATCACCAAGCCGAAGGCGACGCAGGCGATGAGCCAATCTTTCAGGTTTAGTTTTCCAAAAAAGTTCGGGCGATTTGATTTGCCCGGCATGTCGTGTTGAATGTCTTGACGCACGATTTGCCGTGCAAATCGAACTGCGTCAAGAACTCGTTTTTGATAAGCAAAGAATGCAAGGATGAAAACGAAAGGCAGGATGATCAGTGATTGCGTTCTCAACAACAGTAACAACCCGAACGAGCCGCCCGCGATGATCGCCGATTTTATGTCGCGCCGCTCAAGCCAGCGAATGACAACGAGCATCACCAACGCGATTCCCATTGAAGTGGCAAAATCGGTGACGAACATTTTCGTGCTGGCAGTGCGCGTGTTCGATGAAATCCATAGCGTGGTCAGTTCGCGGAAGATGGCGAAGAGGGCAACTGTCACACCGGCGGCGCGGGAGTGGAGTTTTGTTCCGAGAAAATATAACGCAACAGGAAATAGCGCAAAGACCAGAGTCTGCGCGGCGATGATTTTGACATAATCTTGACCGAACAGAAAATGAAGCGCGGCGAGGAAAGTCACATATAACGGACGCGGCGCGATGTTGCCGAGATAGTCCGTGCCGATGAGGAGGGATTGGGAGAGGTAGTCGTAGAAGCCCGCGTCGGAATAGGGAAATGGTGTTGTGTATGGAGGCGTGATGGGCGCGTAGAAACTGTTTTTTAGAGTGTCAATTGGAACGGAGAGCCAGAGGGCGGAGGCGGTGAGATAAAGAGCAAAAGGCAGGAGAATTGGAGAATTGGAGAATTTAGTAATTGGTAATTGGTAATTGGTAATTGGGGAATTGCGTAATTGGTGAATGAGGATAGTTGCGCCGAGGAGGATTGATAGGACGAATTGCCATCCGAGAATTGGAACGCCGGGTTCGCCCCAGTAGGCGGTGTCTTTGGTGATGCCGAGTTTGGTGAGGGAGATGAAGAGCAAAACAAGAAGCAGAAGGCAGAAGGCGGATAGCGCCGCGATGAAGATGTTTTTGTTTTGTTTGAACGAGTCGAGGTGGAATCCGTTTTGGAGGCGGAGGAGGTAGAACGTGAATTGAATCGAGAGCGCGAGAAGGTACCACAGCAAGGGACTCAGTCGCGTGTAGAGCGGGAGAAAAGCATCGGGGTTGAGATAACGCAGAAGAAACAGAATCAGGCTGAACGTCAGAGAGAGAAGCGTGACGAAGAGGATGAGAGGAGTCTGCGCGAGGCGATCAAGTTGAGGGGGGCGAAAGGCAAACCATGCCGACATCAGAATCAAAGAAAAAATGATAGCGGCGAGGGCAAGCCGCGCGGGTGAGAGTGTCGCGCTTTCGGATGGAATCAAAAGGAGCGCGACCAGTGCGACCGCGCCCTCGATGGAGCAGAGAAAAAAGAATTTTGATTTTTGCATTGAGGGAAGTTGAATCAAAACAATTTGTTTTGGATGCGAGGAGATTGCTTCGTCGCCTCGGTCTCGATACGCCCTTCGCAAAGATCGCTCAGGGCTACTCGACCAGCGGCTCCTCGCAACGACATGTTAGGGCGAATAGAATTGGAAGCCGGGGCGCGAAGGCACGACCTTGTAAGAATAATTTTTGACGAAGAGGAATAGTTTATCTTGCAAGATCACCCAATCGGGAGAGTCGATGATGCGCCGCGCTTCGACGATGTCTGCGGCGAGCAGACCCACTTGAATTTGCGGGTACGAGCCATAGATGGTCGCCCACGCTTCGGCGGGTTGCAAGCCGAGCCGTTGCATGCCGGGGATGAATTCACCGATGATGAATTCGAAATATTCCTGATCGCGCTCGGCGGCGATATCCCATGTCATCAAAACTTTGACAGCCATTGATTCCTTTTGTGTCACTCTCCCGAAGAGCATCGGGACGATGTGAGAGAGTCGCTCGTTGCGACCGAAGAGTCTTGCTCGCAACATCAAAGATTCTTCGCTTCGCTCAGAATGACATGTCGTTGTTAACTCGCCTGATATTCCAACACGACGACGTGCGTTTCGCTGGGAAGACCGGAGCGCGTCACCTTCAGGGACGGCTGGGTCTCCTCCTTCGACAGCCCCATCTCTTTGACAAACTTGCTGAGCGAGTCGAGCGAGAGTTTGACCGCCGGCGTGGAATAGTGCATCGGGATAACCAAATTCGGCTCGATCAGGCTGATGACCTCCGCCGCCTTCGCCGCGTTGAGTCCGCCTCCCCCGCCGACCGGCACCAGCGCGACGTTGATCGTGCCAAGCGATTCAATCTCGGATTGAGTCGGGGTTTGCTTTAAGTCGCCGAGATGCGCGACGGTGATGCCGTCGTAATCGAAAACGTAGATGGTGTTATTCGGCGAGCCTTTGCCCTTCTTCTTGCCAGCCCCGCCGCCGTCGGTTGACACGCCGGTGACGAAGACGCCGCCGATCTCGAACTCGCCCGCGCCGTCAATGACGTGCGACGCGCCTTTGACCGCGTCCACGTTGTTGTGACCGGGCGCGTCGTGACTCACGGTCACAATATCCGATTTCAATTTGAGCGCCGAATAGCCGATGGATTTGTTGTCGAATGGATCCGTCACCACCGTCGCATAATTGCGCTCGGTGAGGCGGAAACAAGAATGTCCGTACCAGGTGATTTCCATGAGTGTGTTTGTCTCCGAGGGGGGATTATAACCGACACGAAGGACTCGGCAACCGCGTTCGTTTGTTTGCTATAATAGCGCCAGTCAGTAATTTTACTGGCAAGGAGAACGAAATGTTACAACAAATTACCATTCAGACGACTGATGCGGAGCGACTTAAGCCGTTGATTCAAAGCGCCATCCGCTTTCAATTGGAGGATGTCGAACACGGTATTCAGTTGACGAAAGAGCGTTTGGCGGCGTTTGAAAAAAAGTACGATATAAGCACGGCTGAGTTCGAACGACGTTTTCATCCAGGCGATTTGGAGGAAACGCTCGAATTTATCGAATGGGAAGGCGAGATTGAAACGCTCCAGCTGCTTGAAGAAAAGAAAAGCGTGATTCAGTCGGCGCATATCAGATGATGGATGAATACGTTCAATCGCTGGAACGTCAGATCCGCGCGCTTGGGGAAACGATAAGCAGGTTCGAGATTGTTCCGCAAAGCAGGGAAGAGGAATTTGTCTTCATCAGCGGCGAAATCCAATTTTCAGACGGCACGTTCTTGCATTTCCGCGAGTACGTTGAACTCAAAGAGGGACACGCGCCGCGCCGTTACAAATACGCCTATCATTACCAACGCGCCGACGAAGACATAATCTTCCATTATGACAATGCCCGCCACTTTCCGCACCTGCCCACCGCGCCGCATCACAAACATATTGGGGAGACCGAAGTCGTCGCGGCAGACGCGCCTGATTTACAATCTGTGCTGAACGAGATTGAAACGCTGATTAAAGCGTAGCCCCCAAAATCTGCGCTAGTGAGATCATTGATCTCTCGCGGCGAGGGGCAAATTCCCTGTTCCTCGCAGACTTGCACATCGCAAGCGCAAAAGTGTAGAAACAAAACGTCCGACGAAATCGTCGGACGTTTTCAATTTTGCATGCTTTCCCAGACGGAAACAGGAATATCCGTACCGGGCGATTTCCCTATATGAGGAACCTCCGAGGGGGGATTATAATCGCAGTCAAATCCACCTCACTAACTTCTTCCGCTATGGCGTTACTAAAAAGGCTCTCTGGGAGACTTTTGGCACAAAGAAACTGTCCAAACATAAAACGGTCTCGGGTGAACACCGAGACCGTTTTTATTTTGTTGTAGCCACGAAATTTACCCAGCGACTTTCTTTGCCATGTAAAACGCCATCCAGCGGTTGTTGATCTCGGCCTGCGCTTGTTGGCGCGTATACCCATACTTGACTTGGAGCAGGGTGACGAATCGATTCTGTTTGTCGTCTGCCTTGTCAATTTTTTTCAGGTCGTGCTCTGCCAGCAGACTCCACCATTCGGTGGAACGACTGCGGAACACTTTCCATTGCAGATCAAATTTTGTTTTCGGATTGCGCATACGGTTCTCCATAGAGAGTAAGAAACGGAATGGTCTCAGTTTGGAGTTTTCGAGATTTCGTTTCTTGACGACCATCCCCTCCCCATGGAACAGACAGGAACAAAATTGTCAAACTCTTTCACGTCCATTTTACTACAAGGTGAATGGAATTTCGGGATTTTGGACGAGGATTGCGGAAATGACAAACGGTCTTGTGGATGTTACGCCTGCGAGACCGTTTGTCATTTCCTTGAATCGGCGGACTAAAGTCCTGCCTCAGTTGATGGAAGTCGGTTGATGAACTTTAACAAAATAATACTGTAACTTTCAATCGAGATGATAGGCAATTTCGGCGGCCATTTCCATTCTTGCGGCTGTAAAGCTACACACAGGTCTGGATGATAATGTACAGGCCAATTATTTTGAGCGATGCAAAGCATCTTGGCTTGAGGATACGCCAGAACGGTTTGCTGATAGAGTTAGAGGGGAGCGCTACAATTTCTGTCATGGGCTTCTCGGGTTTAACATGTTTTCACAAACCTACTCTACCCGAAAAGCCCTACTTTTTCGTAACTACTCAGCCTCGGAACATGTCGCTGCGAGGCGCTCTTAGTTTTGCCGAAGCAGTCTCCCCATGCCGGGAGATTGTTTCGGCGGGACCCCGAAAAAACATCGGGGCAGGCGAGCAAGAGCCCTCTCTGGTCGCCAACGCCTCCCACCCCGCGTACTTCGCCGTATCACCCAACTCCGCTTCAATACGGAGGGTTTTCAAAAGACCTGATGGAGGCATATTTCCATCAGGTCTTTTCGTCTTACGAAAATTCGTAGACTGGCACGAGAATCTTGCGGTCGATCTCTCGCCGTCCGCGCACGCTCTCTTCGATGGTTTTTAGCACGTTGGCGGCATAATAACGCGTTCCGCATCTGGCGCAAACACCGGCGGGTATGTTCTCGATCAAAACATACTCGCCCTTGATCTTGCGATGAAGGGTCACGCGTTTCTCAACGATTTTGCCGTTGCAGTATTCACAGGTCTCACCCTGCCAAAAATTTTTCGTTTCCATAGTTTTCATTTTACCTGATCTTGATAAACCGTAATCACACGGACTTTACCGCCTGTTGTAAGGCGGCAAATAACGCCGATTTCGCGTCCATCCAACGACTTGCCGATGATCTCGAATTTGCCGTCTTTGGGCCACGACTTTCTGATTCTACCGGAGAGGATTCCGTTTTCAATATCATAGATATCAAATTCGTCTTGCATCGCTTCGTCATCCGCGTGTTCGGTCAAATAGTAAAGACCGTTGCGAACCAATGCCTGAATTTGGGTAATTCTACTCACCGGCGAATCCTTGATGTGATTATAAGCCTAAAACTTTCTTATCTGGTCGCCAACGCCTCCCACCCCGCGTACTTCGCCGTATCTCCCAACTCCGCTTCGATGCGGAGCAGTTGATTATATTTCGCCACGCGGTCGGAGCGGGCAGGCGCGCCTGTTTTGATTTGTCCTGTGTTCAACGCGACCGCGAGATCAGCGATGGTCGTATCTTCCGTTTCGCCTGAGCGGTGACTCGTCACTGCTCGCCACCCCGCGCGGTGACAAGTTTCCACAGCCTCAATTGTTTCGGTCAGCGAGCCGATTTGATTCACCTTCACGAGCAGGGCATTCGCCGCGTTCTCTTTGATGGCTTTGCGGACGCGCTCCGTGTTTGTCACAAGCAAGTCGTCGCCGACGATTTGAACTTTATCTCCCATCGTCTTCACCATTAACTTCCACGACTCCCAATCATCTTGTGCAAGTCCGTCCTCAATGGAAACGATGGGATAGTCCTTCACCCACTTCGCCCAGAACTCAACCATTTGCCCGCCTGTTAATTTCTTTCCTTCTTTGCGAAGGTTGTATGTTTTCGTGTCTTCTTCGTACAGTTCGGATGCGGCGGGGTCGAGCGCGATGGCGACATCCTGTCCGCGCCCCGCTTTGAAGCCCGCTTTTTCAATTGCCGCAAGGATCAACTCAATCGCTTCGTTGTTGGCTTTCAACGCGGGAGCGTATCCGCCTTCATCACCTACAAGTGTAGGATACCCTTTTTCTTTCAATACCGATTTCAAGGCGTGATAAATTTCCGCGCCCCAGCGCAAGCCTTCTGAAAACGTCGGCGCGCCGAACGGCATGACCATGAACTCCTGCATGTCTGTAGATTGCCACGATGTGTGCGCTCCACCGTTCATAATATTCAACATCGGCACAGGCAGGACGTGCGCGTACACGCCGCCGAGATAACGATACAACGGCAACCCATACGAATTCGCCGCCGCTTTCGCCACCGCGAGGCTGACTCCCAATATCGCGTTCGCGCCTACTTTAGATTTGTTCGGCGTTCCATCCATGGCGAGCAATTCCATGTCAATCGCTTTTTGTTCCGACGCGTCCCAGCCGAAGAGCGCGTCCGCAATCACGCCGTTGACGTTTGCCACCGCCTTCGTCACGCCTTTGCCGCCATAACGCTTCTTGTCGCCGTCGCGCATTTCCAGCGCCTCATGCTCGCCTGTGGATGCGCCCGACGGCACCGCCGCGCGTCCCCACGAACCGTCTGCGAGCGTCACTTCCACTTCAACCGTCGGGTTGCCGCGTGAATCCAAAATTTCCAATGCCGAAATGCTTTCGATGATAGTGTCCATTTGCCTCTCCAAGGGTTATATCGTAATGGTTGCTCTGACGCTTTGTTGCCGACGCAGTTCAACTGCGGGTGGTTCTTCAATGATTTCGACGCAGTTGTACTGCGTCGAAACTGAACCACGCCGCAAGTATAATTCACTTTACGTTATGGACATTTATGGACACCGCGATTCCTCCCGCCATTGATTCTGATTCACGCGCCCGAAGAAAATACTACCTTGAAGAGACTCCCCAGCGCCGCGCCCTGATGTCCCTTCTGCGCGCCGTCTTTTACGGCATCATGAAAATGGAAATTTTGGGGTCCGAAAACCTGCCTCGGGAAGGCGCGGGCATCGTTGCGGCGAACCACGTCACCAACTTCGATGTCTTCCCGATGCAATTTTCACTGCCTCGCCCGATCTTTTTCATGGGCAAAGCCGAGTTGTTCAAGAATCCCATCATGGACCTGGCATTGCGCAACCTCGGCGCGTTCCCGGTTACGCGCGGGGATAAAGATATGTGGGCAATGCGCCACGCTTCGAAGGTGCTCAAACAGGGTCAGTGGCTGGGGATGTTCCCCGAAGGGACGCGCTCGAAAGGGAAGGGATTAACCGTCGCCAAAACGGGAACAGCCCGAATGGCGATCGAGGCGGGGTGTCCCATCCTCCCGATGGCGATCATCGGCACAGATAAGTTTTTCAAGCAGTTCCCGCGTCGCGCCCACGTGAATGTAAGCATCCTGCCGCCGCTGACGCCGATGGAAAATGAAAGCCCGCTCGCGTTGACCGATCGTTTGATGTTCACGCTGGCGCAGGCGTTGCCTATCTCCATGCGCGGGGTGTACGCCAGCCTACCGGAAGGGTTTGGCTAATTTTTGCGCGACCGCCGTATTTGCCAGCAAGGTGACGGTGTGCCTGCGGCTCAGTGCAGGCACACCGTCTTGGAGCAGTACAAGCGAAAGTCCTGATAGGAAATTAGTAGGAGGCTTGCCAGATTGCGGAACATTTTGAGGGTCACCGACATCCTCTATCGTAGAGGAGTAAAAATGAATACCAAAAAGTTTATCCAATATTTCTTGTTTGCGGCATTGTTGCTTGCCACCTTTGCAACCACAAGCCCGGCGTTCGCGCAAGGTTGCGGCTCCAGCGTAACCGTTGTCAGCGGTGACACCTTGCGAAAGATCGCCGATCGTTGCGGCACGACCATCTCAGCCTTGCAACGCGCCAACCCGCACATCGGCTCTGGGAATTTGATCTACCCCGGTCAGGTGTTGCAATTGCCCGGCGCGATCCTCGGTACCGATGGCGGCTACTTCATCTATGTTGTCGCGCGCGGCGATACATTGAAGGGTCTGGCAACCCGCTTCGGCACGACCATGGATGCCCTGCTTCGCGATAATCTTGAAATCAAAAACGCGAACATCATCTACGAAGGTCAGTGGATTAAAGTGTACGTGACCACAACTCCGACCCCGCCGCCCGCCACGCCGCCACCCTCCAGCGGACAGACGTACTACGCGCAAAAGGGCGATACCCTGCGGAACATCGCCTCACGCTGGAGCACAACGGTGGAGGAGATTCTGAAAGTGAATCCCCAACTCACCAACCCGAACCTGATCTACGTTGGGCAGGCGATCAACATCCCGCTGGGCGCGTCAAGTTACATCGTGCAAAAAGGCGACACGCTTCGCATCATCGCAGGGAAGTTTGGCATCACCGTGGAATCCCTGCTGGCGCTCAACCCGAACATCAAGAACGCCAACCTGATCTATGTTGGGCAGGCGCTCAACGTCCGCTAGGGTTTGATCCCACCGCGCTGTTCTTGACACAGTTCAATTTGTGCGGCAAATCGAATTCACAACGCAGGCGCGCTGAAAAGCGCGCCTGTTGCGCTTTTACAGTTTTGTAACTTTTTAGTGTGCTAAAGGTACTTGCCCGCCTCTTAATTTCTCCACTATAATGACTTGCCAAGCCTGAAAGATTCAATTTATATTATTACGGAGGACGCATGAAGTCTCGCTTTAGCCCGCCAGCGCAGTTGACTCTGATCGTTGTGCTGTTGTTCTCGTCCATTGCCGCCGCGCCATATCAACAAGCGCTCCAGACCCCCATGGAAGATTTGTTGGACTCGCTCGGCGGGTATGAATGTTTTGAGGGAAGCGCGTTCACTTGCGTCACCATCAACGTCCCTCTCGATCATTTCAATCCATCCGATACCCGCGCGCTGGATGTGACGTTTGCCGTGCTTCCCGCGGCTGGCGCGCGCAAGGGAATGTTCGTAACCGCGACGGGCGGTCCCGGCTACTCCGGTATCTCCTCGGCGGATTATTACCTGCCCGGTTTTGGCGAGGAGGTGTCGAACTCTTTCGACATCGTCTTCTTCGACCAGCGCGGCTTGTTGTACTCCGGCGATCAGGCTTGCCCCACTGCCGCCAGCGCGTTCTATCAACGAGACGCGCGCGGCAAAACGCCCCAGCAGGAAGCGGCGTTGAAGCAATCTTCCAGCGCGTTCAGCGCCGGCTGTGTCAACGAGGTGAGCGACCCCAGCCTCCTGCCGTACCTCGGCACAAAGCAGGCGGTTGAAGATTTGGAAATCTTCCGCCAATTGGTGGGCGATGAAAAATTCTGGCTCTACGGCGAAAGTTACGGCACGCAATACGCGCAGACCTACGCCGCCTCGCACAGCGACCATCTCGCCGGTCTCGTTCTCGACGGGACGGTTGACCTCACCCTCGACGGTTTCAATTACTATCAACAACAAACCCAAGCATTCAGCGATGTGCTGACCGCCTCGCTCGAAACTTGCAACGACGATTCCGCCTGCCGCAAAGATATGCTGGGCGACGCCGTTCGCGGGTACGACACGCTTGCCAAAATTTTAGAGAAGCGCAACCTCCACTTCCGATTCCCGCTTGCCAACGGAAAATCTGCCTACCGCTCGTTCACATTTGCCAACCTCGAATTTGTTGCGGCGAGCCAGGTGTACAGCGAGAGGGACCGCATGATGTTCGTCCGCGCCCTTGCGGCGTTCACCTCCAAATTAGATATGATCCCGCTTGCCCGCCTCTTCTATCTAGACTTGGGGGTTGACCCGCAAACCCTCGACGTGATCCCCGACCCGACGTATTCCGAAGCGGTGTTCTATGGCGTTGAATGTCAGGACTACGGCTACCCTGGCAGTTCCCCGGAGGAAAAGGCAAATACCTACCTCGCTACTGTTGATTCGTTTGAGTTTTCCATTCCGCGCCTGGCTTCGCTAGTCTACGCAGATCTGCCTTGCGCCTATTGGCCCAACGCCACCACCGACCTGACCCGCCCGGATTATTTGTTTGCCGAAGATGTCCCAACTCTGGTGCTCGGTTCCACAGCCGATCCCGCCACTCCGTATAGCAATGGCGTCAGCGTGTACGAACATCTGGCAGATGCCTACCTCATCACGCAGGAATACGGACCTCACGTCATCTTCGGGCGCGGCAACGCCTGCCCCGACGAGCTCGTGGTCGATTTCCTCGTCAACGATGTGACGCCCTCCGAACGCGAAACAACCTGCGAAGGATATTTGATCGATCCGCACGTTCCGCTTGCGCCGCGTTTTGCCGTCTCGTTTGGAAGTCCGCGCAATGCTTTATCCGCCATGGAGACCGAGATTTACTACCTGCCTGAATTCTTTTACTGGGATGGTTTCACCCCGACCACTCTTGGTTGTAATTATGGCGGCGCGCTTGGCTACGAATTGAACAACGCCGGCACGCGCGTCAATTTCTCGCTCGATAAATGCGCGTTTGCCTATAACTTCCTCATGACCGGCACGGGCTACTATAACTTCGAAAACGATCGCTTTGTCTTGAATGTATCCACCACCGGGCGCTGGAAGTGTAATTTGCGTTACGACCGACGCGGTGAAAACGTCAAGATCACCGGCAAATGCGACGGGAAGAATTTCAACAGCGACGACTTCGACACGGAACATTTCTGGCACAACTTCCCAGACTTCGAAGAGTTCAACAAGAACGGCAATTAATTGCGATCAAAAAATCCCCTGCGTTGGCAGGGGATTTTTTGTAACTGCTCAGACATGTCGTTGCGAGGAGAGCTCTTGCTCGCCTGCCCCGATGTTTTTTCGGGGTCCCGAGGAAGCAATCTCCTGGCATGGGGAGACTGCTTCGGCAAAACCAAGAGCGCCTCGCAGCGACATGTTCCGAGGCTGAGTAGTTTCAATTTTTTGCCCTACTTTTTTCGAGCCTTTTTGGCTGCGGGTTTCTTCTTGGCCGCCTTCTTCACCGCGACAACCTTCTTCTGCGGGCGATACTTCAACGCCGCATGTGCCGCGGCGAGACGCGCAATCGGCACGCGGAACGGCGAACACGAAACATAATTGTTGCCGATGATGTGACACCACTCGATGGAACTCGGGTCGCCGCCATGCTCGCCGCAGATGCCCACTTCGAGATTCGGACGCGTCTTTCGTCCTTCGGCAATCGCCCAATCCATGAGTTTGCCCACGCCGCCGCGATCCAGCGACTGGAACGGATTCACTTCGAGGATGCCTTGCTCTTGATACGTGATGAGGAAGTTGCGCTCGGCATCGTCGCGCGAGTAACCGTAGGTCATTTGCGTCAGGTCGTTCGTGCCGAAGGAGAAGAACTCGGCGTGTGTGGCGACCTCCGCCGCAGTGACCGCCGCGCGGGGAATCTCGATCATCGTGCCGAATTTGTAATCGAACTTGACGTTCTTCTCGTCCATCACCGCTTTGGCGATTCGTTCGAGTCGCGGCTGAATCCATTCGAGTTCTTTCACCGTTCCCGTGAGCGGGATCATCACCTCGGGCTTGGCTTTGATACCGCGCTTCGCGCAATCTGCCGCGGCTTCGAAGATGGCGCGGACTTGCATCTCCACGATCTCAGGCATCGAGATACTCAAACGCACGCCGCGCAAGCCCATCATCGGGTTTGATTCGTGCAGTCGTCTGATGGCGGCGAGCAGGTCTTCTTTTTCCTTCAACCCAGCAGTTTCATTTTTCACGCGCATCGTGATGACTTCTTCGAGGAGTTTTTCCTCATCGGGCATGAACTCATGAAGCGGCGGGTCGATCAAACGGATGATAACCGGATACCCGTCCATCGCTTCGAAGAGACCGTCGAAGTCTTTGCGCTGGTGGGGGAGAAGTTTGTTCAGCGCGGCTGTGCGTCCCTCGCTTGTGCCGGAGAGAATCATATCCTGCACGATGGGCAAACGCTCAGGCTCAAAGAACATATGCTCTGTGCGGCACAGACCGATTCCCACCGCGCCGTACGAGCGGGCGCGTTGCGCGTCTTTCGGATAATCGGCATTTGCCCACACTTGCAGACCTCGCGTGGGGTATCCGGGCGCGCGCGCCTCGCGGACATCCTTTCGCGCTGAAATTTCATCCGCCCATTTGAGCAGGGTAAGCAATTCAGTTTGTTCTTCAAGTGACGGCGAACTCGTTGAAATCTTTCCGATGAACACTTTGCCGGTCGTGCCGTCCACCGATACCCAATCGCCCTCTTTAATAACAGTTTCACCGACGGTCATTTGACGTTTATCGAGATCAACCTTGATCGCCGACGCTCCGACCACGCATGGGATTCCAAACTGCCGCGCGACAACCGCCGCATGTGAGGTTGCTCCGCCCTCGCTAGTCAGCACGCCTTTCGAGGCGATCATGCCATGCACGTCGTCTGGCTTGGTGAACGGACGCACCATGATCGTATCCTGCTTTTCGTCCTTTGCCATTTTCTCGGCAGTGTCCGCGTCGAAATAGATTTGTCCAACCGCCGCGCCGGGGGATGCGTTCACG
>Ga0138256_10004632_pt1 | contig 14616 bp, 11 predicted proteins | sample KNB2016incub_MG_FD_105486 | JGI IMG/M metagenome (GOLD analysis project Ga0138256, IMG submission 105486) | Active sludge microbial communities from wastewater in Klosterneuburg, Austria - KNB2014incub_MG | ecosystem: Engineered > WWTP > Activated sludge > Unclassified | place: Austria... | reverse complement strand
GACACGCCCGATCGTAATGTCGGCGGGCCTTAGAGGGGGCGCGTACCCACCGGCTCGGGCGTGGAAAAGGGTTCTGTCGTCACAGCCCGCCTTTGGCGGCTGCGCGAGCGTCGCGCCCGGGCCCGGCCCGCGGCGCGACCGGGAAATCACCAGGTGCTGCGTGGCGAATCGGTCGAACCACCATCGCCGCCGCTCACGGCCTTCAACAGCTCGGGCTGCAGCGCCACGGGGCTCGTGCCGACGCCGGCAGCGGCTTGTTGCGAGATCAGGCGGCGAAGCAGGCTCTGGATCAGCGTCATGTTCAATCTCCGAGTGGGGCTGGTGCGGATCTGCACACTGGAGTCGATTGAAGCAGGCTGCGACGGTCACATCCACTGTCAGCCCTTACAGGTTCCGCAAATACCCGATCACTGGATCAGCGACGTCGCAAGCCCGGTTTTCAGTGGATCAGGCCCAGCCGCAGGGCCTTCAGCACCGCCTGATGCTTGTTCACGCAGCCAAGCTTGTGCATCGCGTTGTTGACGTGCAGCACCGCCGTGCGCTCGCTGATGCCCAGGATGGCGCCCACCTCCCACGCGGTCTTGCCTTCCATGGTCCAGCGCAGCGCCTCGAGCTCGCGCGGCGTCAGCGCAGGGCGTTCGGGCTGCAGTGCCAGCGGCAGGAACAGCCGCAAAGCGGCGTCCTGGGCATGCACCGCAAACAGTTGCAGATCGGCCACGATGCGCTGCAGTTCGCGCGCGTCGCTCGGCAAAGGCTGGTCACGATCGACGCCGAACTGGAAGTGCCGCCCCTCGGGCAGATGCAGCGCCAGCGCAATGCCGGTCTGGTAACCGAAGCTGGCCATCTGTTCCCACATCTCGGCCAAGCCGCCCTGGATGTAGGTCTGCCGGTCCCAGATGATGGGCACGCTTTGACGTTTGCAATGTTGCATCACCGGATCGCGCTTGCCGCTGTCTCGATCCCATGACGACTCGAGGTAGGCTGCCGGCGTGTTGTCGACGACGATGAAGTCGCTGTTGGCTAGGCCGTGGTCGATGACGGTGATGGCAGAGACGGTCTCGAACTCCAGCCCACGCGCGAACCGCACGATCTCGTCGCGGAATTCGTCGCGGTTCTGGGCCTGCATCACGGCCGAAAATCCACCCGGCAGCATCGATCCCCTCATCGGCGGCGCCCAGCGTGTCACCTGTCACGCTCAGACCTGATAGAGCTTACAGCCCTGACAGGACTTACAGCTTCGGTGATTGCTCGCGTGCTCAACCATGGCGACATGCAGAACACACTACACACCCCCATCGGGCGTTCGTCGCTTGCCGTCATGCCCTGGTCGCTGCGCGCGTGGCCGCCGCTATTGTGGCAGGCTGGCGACGACGTCCCGGCCGAGTTCCACCACCTCAGCACGCGTGTGATGGCCAGCGCCGGCAACCACCAGCGGGTGGCCGGACAGACCATCTGGGCCGGTCAGGTTGCCGGTGGCGAGGCCGGCATGGCCTGGGACTGGGTCGAGATCTCGAGCGGCATCGTGGCCATGGCCGACCCGATGTCGGTGCTGACCAACCTGCGCATCATCGGCGACGAAGGCGAGGTGCTGACCGCCCAGGCCGCCGCCCGTTTTCTCACCGGCATCGTGCACGCGCTGCCCTGGCAGGACGAGGTCGGCCGGGCGCTGGCCACCTGTCATTGAGCTTCGCCGAAGACCGTCGCTCGACCATCGCACCACCACCGCACCTGCCCTGGCCTGCCTACTGCGTGGCCCGGTGGCGCAGGGTGCGGGCCACGTAGGCCATGCTCGCTGCTGCCAGCAACAGGCACAGCAGTAGCGGCAGGGCCAGGTCCAGCGCGCCCAGGGCGCCGCCCTTGAGCACGCGGCCCATCAGCGTCATCTGCGCCAGCGCCGGCACCCACAGGTGCCAGGCGGCCTCGCCGTCCTGGTTGAAGATCGTCACCAGCGGCAGCAGCGACACCGCCAGCACCACCACGGTGGCATTGGCCTGCGCTTCCTTGACACTGCGGCAGCGGATGGCCACCGCCATCAGCAGCCCCGACAAGGCCCCCGCCAGCGGCAGCAGCAAGGCGATGAACAAGGCCGCCTCGCGCGGGCCGAAGCTGAACATCGCCGCCAGCGACTCACTGCGCAGCAGCCATTGGCCGGGCAGAAAGCTCAGGCAACTGAGCACGGCGATCAGCATGCCGACCGCCGCCACTGCCGCCCATTTGCCCAGCACCAGCGCCGGGCGCGAGATCGGGTTCATCAGCAGCGGCTCCAGCGAGCCGCGCTCGCGCTCGCCCGCGGTCGTGTCCAGCGCCGCGTTCAGCGCGCCGTACAGCACCGCCATCAGCACGAAGAAGGGCACCAGCGCGGTCAGCTGCGCGCCGCGCGCGGCCGGCTCGGCCAGGTCACGTTCCTGCAGCTGAACCACCTCCAGCAGCGCCGGCGATACCCCGCGCACCACCAGGCGCAGCATGGCCTGCTCCTGGTTGTAGCCGCGCAGCAGGCTCATCACACGGCCCAACCCGCTTTGCGCCGCGGGGTTGGCGCTGCTGCTCAGCACCTCGACCAGCGGCGCGCGGGCGGCCGCGATCTCGGTCTCGAAGTCAGGCCCGATCACGACCACCGGATCGCTGAGCTGGCTGGCCTCGAGACGGTGCTCGAAGTCCGCGGGCGCGGGCTTCACGGCATAGGTCTGGCGCTCGAGGTAGTTGCGCAGGCTGGGCGCATGTTCGATGCCCTGCACCAGCAGCACGCGTGCGTCGGCCCGGCGTTCCACGCCGGCCACCAGACCGGACAGCAGCACCAGCACCAGCGGTCCCATCGCCACCGAGCTCAGCAGCACCACCAGCAGCGTGCGCCGGTCGCGCAGCGCGTCCAGCAGCTCCTTGCGAAAGACGACCCAGGCGCCCTTCATGGGTGCGCCCCGTCGGCGCCGAAGGCCAGCGACACGAAGGCCTGCTCGAAGTCGCTGCTGCCGCCGCGTTCGCACAGTGCGGCCACGCTGCCGGCGGCCACGGTGCGGCCTTGCGCCATCACCACCACGTGGTCGCACAGGCGCTCCACCTCCTGCATGACGTGGGTGGAAAAGACGATGCACTTGCCCTGCTCGTCGCGCAGCCGGCGCAGCGCCTCGCGCAGCGAGCGGGTGGCCTTCACGTCCAGGCCGTTGGTCGGCTCGTCAAGCACGATATTGGGCGGGTCGTGCACCAGGCAGCGCGCCAGCGCAGTCTTCATGCGCTCACCCTGGCTGAAGCCCTCGGTGCGGCGGTCGAGCAGCGCGCGCATGTCCAGCGCCTCGGCCAGTACTTCGGTGCGCTGGGCGGCCGCGCGGTCGTCCAGCCCGTGCAGGCGCGCGTAGTAGACGATGTTCTCGCGTGCGCTCAGCCTCGGGTACAGGCCGCGGGCATCACTCAGCACGCCCAGGCGGGCCAGGCTGGCGGCCGGCTGCCGGGTCGCGTCGATGCCGTCGACCAGCACCCGCCCGGCATCGGGTGTCAGCAGCGACGCCACCATGCGCAAGGTCGTGGTCTTGCCGGCACCGTTGCTGCCCAGCAAGCCGGTGATGCAGCCATCGGCGGCCACGAAGCGGGCGCCGGCCACCGCCTGCACCACCCGCGCGCGGCGCCCCCGGCCCTGCACGAAGCGGCGTTCGACGTCGATCACCTCGATCACCGCGCCACCTCAGCCGCAGGCGGCGTGAAGAACGGTGGCCGTGGCAGCGTTTGCGCGCAGCCGGTGTCCAGTGCCAGCGCCGCGCCGGGCTCGTCGGCGTCGATGAAGCGAAAGCCGAGCTCGCGCAGGCAGGGCACCGACAGCAGGCCATGGCCGCCCTGCGGCACCACCACCGTTCGCGCCAGCGGGCCCAGTGCATGCGCCACACGCTGCGCGTGCCGCGGCGGCGTCACCGGGTCGATGCCACCTGCCAGCAACAGCACCGGAACCGGCGATACCGGCACCCGGTAGAAGCCCGGCGCGACGTCGCCGCGTGGCCAGTCGGCGCAGGCGCGGCGGTACAGCGCGGCCAGACCGCCATCACCCAAAGACGTCGCCGGCAACGCGGCCGGCATCACGGCTGGCATCAGCGGCAGGTCTTCGGCGCAGACCACCGAGAAGTGCATGCCCTGGGCCACGGCCGCCGAGCGCGCCGTCCCCGGACCCGACAAGGCCAGCCCGGCCAGCGTCTGCCACTGCCCGACCGCTGCCTGCTCGATCGCCAGCGGCAGTGCCGACGCCTGCACGGGTGAGTACAAGGGCCCGCGCACCAGGGCCGCCAGGCCGTCGGGCGTCAGCGTCAAGGTTTCGCTGCGGCCGGTCAGCGGCTGTGGCAGTGCCAGTTCGCGCGGCAAGGACTGTTGCAGGCGCTGCCAGGTCTGCCGCAGCCGCGGGTGGCGGGCGCTGCAGGCGGCGTCGCCGGCACAGGCATCGAACAGTGCGTCCAGCGCCGCCTGTCCATCCTCGCCGTAGGACTGTGGCAGCACCATGTCGGGCGGTGCCACGCCGTCGAGCAGCATGCGCCGCACCGACAGCGGATGCTGGCGCAGCACCTCAAGCGCCAGGCGCGTTCCGTATGAGGCCGCGATCAGGTTGATGCGCTCGGCGCCCAGTGCCCGCCGCACGGCGTCGACGTCGTTTGCGGCAAGCGTCGTCGTGAAGCGCCGCAGGTCGCCGTACGGCAACTTCATCAAGGTCTGGCGGCAGCGCGCCAGGGCCTGCAAGGCGGTCTGCGTGTCCAGTGACTCGCGCAACGGCTGCGTGGCGGCCGCGTCGCCGTCGCAACGCAGCGGCGCGCTGCGGCCGGTGCCACGCTGGTCGATCAGCACGATGTCGCGCCGGTTCGACCAGCGCGCCAGCAGCCGCGACAAGGGGCCGGCGAGGTCGATCGCGCTCTGCCCCGGTCCACCGGCAAAGAAGAACACCGGGTCGGCCTTCGGGCTGCGCGACAGTGCCGGCAGCACCGCAAAGTGAAGGTCGATCTTCAGGCCGCTGGCGGCCGCAGGGTCCAGCGGCACCTGAACCACGCCGCAGCGGGCCGGGAACTCGACGCCGCGCAAACGACAGGCCTGCAGCGCCGCGCCCTGCGCACCCGCCCCCAACAGCGCCAACGTGGCACCGCAGGCGGCGATCCAGCAGCGCCGGTTCACGCCAGCAGGCGCTTCAGTTCCCCGCTGTCGTGCAGCTTGCGCAGATCGTCGGCGCCACCGACCAGGCAGCCCTTGACGAAAACCATCGGCATCGTCGGCCAGCCCGACCACATCTTCAGCGCGTTGCGCTCGCGCCAGCGGCTGAAGTAACTGCCGTATTCCAGGTACTGGTGCGCGATGCCAGCCTGGTCCAGCAGCTTGCGCGCCTGGCGTGGAAACGGGTTCTGGCGCATGCCGACCACCACCACGGCCTGGCGGGCGATGGCCTCTCGCACCTCAGCCACGATGGCCTGGTGGTGCTGCGCCACGCGCTGACGCACGGCGGGATGAATCTGTTCTTCGTCAAGAATGGGTCTGGGCATGCGGCACTCTCCGTGGGCCCAAAGGGTATCAGCCGCAGCCCAGGTGTGACCAAGTACCCGCATGTGCGATTGCCACCACCCCAAGCCCGGCCGCGCGGGCTGGGCACACGGCGCATGATTGGGGGCTGCCCGCGCAAGCTTGCGCCCATTTCGACCCTGTTTGCCATGATGCTTCGTCCACTCACCGCCATCGCCCTTGCCGCCACCCTGCTCGTCGCCTGCGGCGGCCCGTCGGACGCCGAGTCTCTGGCGGCGGCGCGCACCGCCGTCGAAAAGAAGGACCATCGCACCGCCATCGTGCAGCTGAAGTCGCTGCTGCAGAAGAACGGCCAGCTCGGCGAGGCGCGTTATCTGCTGGGCCGGTCGCTGCTCGAACAGGGCGACGTAACGGCCGCCGCGGTCGAGTTGCGCAAGGCTGCCGACCTGAAGTTCGACCCGATCAAGGTCACGCCGCCCCTGGCGCAGGCGATGCTGGCGCTGGGCGAAAACGCCGCGCTGACCGGCCAGTTCGGCGATGCGCGGCTGGCCGACGCGCAGGCACAGGCCGATCTGTCGGTGGCAGTGGCCACCGCCTTCCTGGCGCAAAAGCAGACCGAAGCCGGCGAAGCGGCCATTGCAACGGCCTTGCAGGCGGTGCCCAAGCACACGGCTGCCACCTTGCTGCAGGCGCGCGTGCTGGCCGACAAACAACAGATCGACCAGGCCAGGGCCCTGGTCGAGCAGGTGCTGGCGGCCGACCCGAATGCCGCCGACGGCTGGATGCTCAAGGGCGAGCTGGCCCTGTCGGTCGACAAGGACCGCAAGGCCGCCGTCGAGTCGTTCCGCAAGGCCATTGCCGCCAACCCGAAGTTGCTGGGCGCGCACATCGCCGCGGTCACCACCCTGTTTCTCGAAGGCGACAGCGCCGCTGCCACAGCGCAGGTGGCCGAGCTGAAGAAGCAGTTCCCCAACCACCCGCGCACCAAGTTCTTCGAGGCCGAGCTGGCCTACAACGCCAAGGACTACAAGGCCGCGGCCGAGCACATCCGCCCGGTGGTGCAGGCGCTGCCGAACAACCCGCTGGCGCTGCAGCTGGCCGGCGCCGCCGAGTTCCGCCTGGGCAACCTGGCGCAGGCCGAGAACTATCTGGGCAAGGCGCTGCAGATCAACGAAGGCCTGCCGATCGCGCGCCGCGTGCTGGCCCAGGTGTACCTGCGAACCGGCCAGCCGCAGAAGACGCTGTTGCTGCTCGACCCGTTGATCAAGGGCAACCCCGGCCCGGGCGCGCTGCAGCTGGCCGCTGAAGCCCATCTGCAGTCGGGCGACACCAAGAAAGCCGAAGAGCTGTACCAGCGCGCGGCCAAGCTCAAGCCCGACGACCCGCGCATCCGCACGGCGCTGGCGCTCAGCCAGTTCGGCAAGGGCAACACCGAAGTCGCGATCAGCGAGCTTGAGAATATCGCCGGCAGCGACGCCGGCGCGCTGGCCGATCTGGCGCTGGTCAGTGCCCACTTGCGCAAGAAGGAAGTCGACAAGGCGCTCAAGGCCATCGACGCCCTGGAAAAGAAACAGCCTGACAAACCGCTGGCGCCCATGCTGCGAGGCCGCGTCCTGGTGCTCAAGAAGGACATCGACGGCGCACGCGCGCAGTTCCAGAAGGCCCTGAGCATCGACAAGCTGTACTTCCCGGCCGTGGCCGGGCTGGCGGCGCTGGACCTGGCGTCAAACAAGGTGGCCGACGCACGCAGGCACTTTGACGACCTGATCAAGGCCGACCCCACCAACGTGCCGGCCAAACAGGCGCTGGCCGCCTTGCTGACCCGCACCGGCCACACGGGCGACGAAGTGGCCAAGCTGCTGTCTGATGCCGTCAAGCAGAACCCGAACGACGTGCGGGCGCAGCTGATGCTGATCAACTTCCACCTCGAGCGGCGCGAGGCCAAGCAGGCGATCGAAGCCGCCACCAAGGCCAGTGAAGCCCTGGTGAACCACCCCGACATCCTGATGGCGCTGGGCCGTGCCTACCTGGCGGCCAACGACATGCAGCAGGCCATGAACACCTTCAACCGCCTGGCCGTGACGCAGCCCAAGTCACCGCAACCCCAGCTGGGCATGGCCGATGTCAACCTGGCCCTGAAAGACCGTGCCGCCGCGGCGCGCAACCTCAAGCGCGCGCTGGAACTCGAGCCGCGGCTGCTGCAGGCGCGGCGCGGGCTGGTGGCCATCGCCCTGGCCGAACGCCAGCCGACCGAGGCGCTGGAACTGGCGCGCGCGGTGCAGAAAGACCTGCCCACCGAAGCCGTGGGCCATGTGCTGGAAGGTGATGTCGAGACCTACCGCAAGAACCTGAAAGCCGCGCTGGCGGCCTACCAGCAAGGGCTGAAGAAGGCCAATCCGCAAGAATCGGCCACACGCAGCCACAACACTCTGGTGGCGCTGGGCCAGACCGCCGAAGCCGAGCAGTTTGCGCAGAAGTGGATCGCCGATCACCCGCAGGACGCGGTCTTCCCGTTCTACCTGGCCGACCGCGCACTGGCCGCGCGCGACTACGCCGGCGCCGAAGCGCGCTACCGCAAAGTCATCGAGCTGCAGCCCAACAACGCGCTGGCGCTGAACAATGTGGCCTGGTTGATGGTGCAGCAGAACAAGCCGGGCGCCGTGCCCTTTGCCGAGAAGGCCAACCAGCTGCTGCCGGGCCGGCCGCCGCTGATGGACACGCTGGCCACCGCGCTGGCCGCCGACAAGCAGGTGCCCAAGGCGCTGGAGGTGCAGAAGCAGGCTGTCGAGCGCGCGCCCGAGGACGGGTCGCTGCGCTTGAACCTGGCCAAGCTCTACATCCAGAGCGAGCAGAAGGGCATGGCGCGCAGCGAACTCGAGAAGATCGAGCGCATGGGCCGCAAGTACGCCAACCAGGACGAAGTGGGCAAGCTGCTGAAGTCGCTCTGACCGACCCGCCGCCGCTTGCCGGCTTCAGGCGGTCGGTTTGGCGACGGCCGTGGCCAGCAGGCCGCGACAAGTGGCACGCCGGCCGTCGCTTTCGTCGACCTTGCGACACAGGGGTTCGAGCCGGGCCTGCAAACGACGGATGCTGGCCTTGTGGCTGCCGTCCTTGTTCCAGGCCGCCAGCGCGCGGCCCACGCGCCGCATCGACGCGGCGCTGCGCTTGTAGAACGCACCGCTGTCGCGTCCGGCCTCGTCGAACAGGCGGGCTGCCGTGGCCTCGATGCGCACCGCATCCGCCGGCGCCAGGTCGACCAGCGCCTGCAGGTAGCCGGCACCCCATTGCAGCCGCGTGGCCGGGCCCTGGCTCTTGTCGAAGGCCTGGGCATACCAGCGCAGCGCCTCGTCGTTGTGGCCTTGCTTGCGCGCCAGGCTGCCCAGCTGGCTCATCAGGTAGTACGGTGAATGGCTGCGCGCCAGGTTGGCCTTGAGCAGCGCTTCGCTCTCGGCCGGCAGGCCGGCCCGTTCCAGCGCGTGGGCGGCCGACGGCAATACGGCCTGCCGCTCGTAGCCGTCGGTGATGCTGCGGTCGGTATCGGCCGCGTGCTGGCGAACCTCGCGCAGAAGCGCCTCGGGCAGCGACACCTTCAATTCTCGCTTCGGCAATTCGATGCGCGCCAGCTCGATGCGCGAGATCAATGCCGACATGCGGTCTCCCCGCGACAGGCCCGGGTCACGCTCGAGCTGGTGCAGCGCCGGATCGAAGGCGGCCACCAGCGGCTGGCGCCGCTCGGCGCTGTCGCCCAGCGCACGAACCATCTCGGGCGCGCTGCCAACGATGACGTCGGCAAACTGGCGCACCTGCGCCGGATCGGCCAGCACCTGCAGCACGCGGGCCCGCAGCGCGTCGTCGGGCTTCAAACCCTTGCCGTCGTCGCTGGCCGCCACCGCCTTCAACCACAGTCGGGTCACGCTGTCGGCCGCCGCGCCACCGGCCGCGCTGGCCGTCGCCAGCTGGGCCAGCACGCCAGCGTCGTCACGGCCGGGCAACAACTGTTCGTCATCGGTCTCCCAGCTGTAGAACGACAACATGCGCCATTCGTCGGCCGAGATCGGCTTGCTCAGTCGCGCGTCGGCCAGCACCGCCTTCACCGGCCGCCCCCCGGCCAGGCCCAGGCGCAGCAGCTCCATCACCTGCGGCGCATCGGCCTCGCCGGGCAAGCGCGTGACTTCAGTGCCGTCAGGCTTGAACAGCACCAGCGTCGGATAGCCGCTGACCTTGAACTGCGCGCCCAGCTTCTGCGCACCGGGCTTGTCGCCATCGATGTTGACGGCGATGAACGACTTTGAAAGCTGAATGAAATCCTGGCGGTTGAAAAGCGTGGCCTTGAGCTGGTTGCAGGGTGGGCACCAGCTGGCGCCCCAGTACAGCAGCAGGGGTTTGCTCTCTCGCGTTGCCCTCTTGACCGCTGTTTCGATTTCGGCAGAGCTGCTCGCCGAAAACCACTGGACCGTCGAAGACGGTACTCCGGCAGCCGCAGCGTGAATTACCCATCCGAACGCGAGCGACAGGCAAAGGAGGGCATGGGACAGCGCCTCAAGGTTCCGCTTCATCGTAAATCCTTCAAGCTGGAATGGCAGCCAGACTGGGGCCGTGCAACCTTCCCGCAACCCGCCCTCAGGCGAAATGGTGCCACGCATCCGCAGCAGGCTTGAACCGCAGTGTCGGGCAGCGCCTGCCAAATGCTTCGTAGTTCGACCGGGTTTGAGGCTTGGGTAGCCGGTCCAGGTGTCGGTGCGGGCTGACAATGTCGCGTTGTTTGATCAGCTTGCATGCACGGGTGTGCAGGGAGCCAGTCGGGTTCCAAGGATCGTTATGAAACCAATGAAATCCCAGCGCCTTCGCGCTTTGCGCGGCGTGGTCGCCCTCACCCTCGGCTGCATGGTCGCCCTCGGGGCCCAGGCAACGCCGGAACTGGCTGCCAAATACTATGAAGACGCGCTCGGCCGCTACCAGCGTAAGGATCTTGCGGGCGCAAAGATCCAGTTGAAGAACGCGATCAACCAGGATCGCAAGATGCTTGCAGCGCATATGCTGCTGGGGCGGGTACTGCTGGCAACGGGCGAGCTCCAGGGCGCCGAAGTGGCCTTCAAAGAAGCGCTCGCGCAGGGCGTCAATCTGGCTGAGGTTGCGCCCGACCTGGGCCAGGTCTACCTGCAGCTGAATGAGCCCAAGACACTACTCGACACCATCACGCTCACGGGAATGCCTCAGAGCATGCACGCTGAAGTGCTGGTACTGCGCGGCACGGCGTTCGCGATGAGCGGCAACATGGCGTCCGCCAGCGCTGCCTTTGCGCAGGCCAGGCAACTCGACCCCAAGGCCGCGGCGCCCTTGATTGCAGAGGCAACGCTGATGCTGCGTGCCGGCGATCGGGACGGCGCTCGCAAGGCGGCACAAAAGGCCACCGAACTGGCGCCGGACAATTCGATGGCCTGGTACCAGTTGGGCATCGCCCAGCAGTCGCAGGGCGACAAGAAGGGCGCTCTGGCGTCGTACGACAAGACCCTGGCCCTGAGCCCCAAGTTTGTCGACGCCCACATCTCGCGCGCTGCAGTGCTGCTGAGTCTGGGTCGGCAAGAAGACGCCGCCAAGGCCCTGTGGCAGCTCAAGGAATGGGGTGTGGTGGAGCCACGTGCGTCGTTCCTGCGCGCCACCATCCTCGCCCGCCGCGGTGACACAAAAGCGGCGGCGGCCGAGTACAACGAGTCAGCCAGTTTCATTGACGCGATGTCACCCGACGTGCGCAGCGGTAGCGAGCCGTTGCTGCTGACCGCTGCCGAGGCGCATCTGGCCGTGGGCAACGTGCAGAAGGCGCGCGAATACCTGGAGACGCTGATAGCGCGCAACGGGCGCCACTATGCTGGGCAGATGCTGCTGGCTGGGATATTGCTTGACGCCAAGGAAACCAGCCGGGCGGCACCCTTGGTCGAGAACCTGATGCGGGCCACACCCGACGAACCCCAGGTGCTGTTGATGATGGGCAATGTCCACATGCAGCGCCGGCAGTACGCACAGGCCGCTGAGCTGTTCGATCGGGCGTCCAAGGGCGGCACCAGAAATGACGCCCTGCGTGAGCTGGCGTTCAGCCAGTTCGGCCTGGGGCAGGACAAGCTGGCCCTGGCCACCCTGGAGAAGGCCTACGCCAAGAACCCGCGCGACTACCGCGCCGGCATGCAGCTGGCCGTCACCTACGCCCGCCAGGGCCAGGGGGCCAAGGCCGTGCAGGTGGCCGAGGCCCTGGTCAAGCTTGATCCGGCCAACACCGCGATGATCAACTTCCTGGGCAACGTGAAGGGCCGGCTCAGCGACAAGAAGGGCATGCGGGAAACCTTTCAACGCGCCCTGGCACAAGACCCCAAGTTCCGGCCCGCCGTCATCAACCTGACTTGGCTCGACCTGGAAGAAGGCCGCCTCGACGACGCCCGCGCGCGCCTGCAGGCCTTTCTGACGATCAAGGACGACGACCCCGACGTGCTGTACCAGCTGGGTCTGGTCGAGCTGCAGGCCCGGCGGCCCGACGTGGCGATGGCGCTGTGGACCCGGGCCGAAAACGGCCCCTACAAGGATGCCCGCCCCGGGCTGGCGATGGTTGACCTGCTGCTCTCCCAGCGCCAGACCGAGAAGGCGCTGCCCATCGCCAAGGCCCTGGCCGCCAGGTACCCGGGACTTGCTGTGGTCCAGATCAGCCTGGCGCGCGCACACAGGGCTGCTGGTGACCTGCCGGCTGCCCGCAGTTCGCTGCTGGAAGCCACCAAGCTGGCAGGCTTCGATGTCGATGCGCTGGTCCAGATCGGCCGCCTGCAGCTGGCGGCTGGCAACCCCGACGGCGCCACGCATGCCGCGGCCAAGGCCTTGCAGGCGAAGCCCGATGACCTGGGTGCATTGCTGCTGCAAGCTGAAACCGCCGGCAAGCGCGGTGACGCCAAAGCGGTGGACAGCGCGATGGCCGCGCTGAACGCCAAGCACGCCGGCAAGGTGCCGGTGCTGTTGACGTCTGGCCACGTCGCTTTCTCACGCAGGCAACTGCCACAGGCCATCGGCTTCTACCGCACGGCCTTCGAGCGTGAACCGGGCTCGCCCATTGCGCTGCTGCTCACGCAAGCCTACGTGGCCAACAACCAGCCCGACAAAGCGCTGGCCCTGCTGGTGGGCTGGACCGGCAAGAACCCCAAGGACCTGGTGGCGTTGCGCGCCCTGGCCGAGGTGCAGTCGCTGGCAGGCAAGGGCGACGCGGCCAAGCAGACCTATGCCGCAGTGGTTGCTGCAGCGCCCGATGATCCATCCGCCCTCGGTGCTTATGCACAGTTGCTGCAGCGCCTGGGCGACCCGGCGGCGCTGGCGATGGCCGAAAAGGCGATGAAGCTCGCGCCCAGCCAGGCTGCCTATGCCGACGCCTACGGCTGGATGCTGGTCGGCAAGGGTGACCTGGAGGGTGGCATCCGCATCCTGCGCGAGGCCCGGCTGCGCGAGCCTGGCAACGGCGTCTACCACTGGCACTTGGCCATTGCACTCAGCAAGGCGGGCAGAAAGTCCGAAGCCAGGGATGAATTGCGCGCCGCATTGGCCACGACCAATCCACCGCCCACCGGACCGGAACTGAGCGCGTTGAAGGTCGAGGTTGGCCTATGAACGCGACTTTGTGCCTGTCGATTCTTCTTACATCTTTTTCCGAACCAAGGTCCACGGATTTCAAGAACCCATATGAATCAATGGCCTGCAATCTTGGCATCAAAACTGCTAGTGACTGAACCAGAGATAGCCGACCCTGCCAGATCTTGCCGGACACCCGTCCGCGGGATAGTCGGAAGCGAGAAACCGGGCAGGGTTGAATTCAGTTCAGTGAGATCTTGCGTGAGGACATCATGAGTGCATTCAAGTTGAAGAACACAGTCTGGGCGATTGCAGCCGTGCTAAGCGTGGCTGCGGGGTCGGCGAGTGCTTTCACCGAGACGTTCACGAATACTACGCAGTCTCAGCAGATCTACATCAACGACTTCACAGGCGGCACGTCGTTTGCGCCCTCCGCCGGCCTAGTCGGCAGATACGAGGTCACTTCCTCTGGAACTGGTGGCCCGGGCGTAACTGACGTGTACTGCATCGACCCGAGGACCTACAACTCTGCGGGCACCTACACCGAAGTCAGCCTAGGCACCTTCCTCAATACTGTGAACGTCGGCACCGGAAAGACGGGGTACCAGGAACAGATGTCGTCACTCGGATATACCGGCCCCCCCCTGCTGACGTATGCAGCGCAGGGTGCCTCCACGGTTAGCGCCAACTTGATGAATCTGTACTCGCATGCGTATGCCGACAGCCTGACCAGCAAGGATAAGGCAACAGCATTCGGCTATGTCGTCTGGGAAATCCTGGGCGACTCAATCAACGCTTCCAGCCGAACGTCTGGCGCATTGCAGTCGGCTGGAACGAACCTTTCGAACCCTGACACGGTGGACGCCCAGATCGATGCTTACCTCCTAGGTTTATCGGGTGGGAGCTGGGGCACATTGACAACTGTCCAAACCTATACCTACTCAGTGCTCTACAACTCCGGCAACAATCCCAACCACGTCGGTCAGAACTTCCTCAGGGTTAGCAATCCGGGGGGCGGAAACCAGGGGACGGGAAATATCCCAGAGCCAGGCACGATCGCGTTGGCCGGTCTGGCGCTGCTTGGTACCTTCCGTGCCTCACGCCGCAAGGCAGTGGCGGCCTGAGCTCGAGACTCTCGCGGACCTTGTGACAAGAGCCGGCCGAGTGCCGGCTCATTGCATTTCGCCAGGCTACCGGCTGCTTCGCGCGGCTTTTTGCTTGCAACGGGCCGCCAACGCGATCGCAGTCCCGATCGAACTGTCCCGCATCGAGGGTGGCGCAGGCGTTGACCGGCCTTTTGGGGCGACGGGCATCGCCACCATCCGCAAATCCGTATTCTTGCGGTAGCCCGACGGCAGGGCGTCTGGCATCACTGCCGTGCTGCTGCCGGACGCAAGGCGTGGACTGGCTGAGCCTGACCGTGCTGCACGTCACGGCATCGCACCCTGCCAGGCGGAAGACTCGGAAACAGATGTTGCATGACGTTGCCGCTGCGGCCTGATGGTTGCCAAACCTGCGAGCATCGAAACATCGCTGATGCCGCGCCTG
>Ga0138256_10004631_pt1 | contig 14616 bp, 5 predicted proteins | sample KNB2016incub_MG_FD_105486 | JGI IMG/M metagenome (GOLD analysis project Ga0138256, IMG submission 105486) | Active sludge microbial communities from wastewater in Klosterneuburg, Austria - KNB2014incub_MG | ecosystem: Engineered > WWTP > Activated sludge > Unclassified | place: Austria... | reverse complement strand
GGGCGATCACGACTCCACGGGTCATGATCCCACGATGACGCGAAGCATGTCTGGTCATGAGAGGGTCTCGGCCGTTGGAGGTTAGTACCGGAGGTTGACGCGCATCGTGAAGTACCGCGGTGGTCCGGCCGTGAGCAGCGTACTCTGCAGGTTGCCCTCACCGTAGTTCTGCTCCGGATCGACGCCGGTCCAGTCGGAGAAGATGGCGAGGTTGCGGACGGCGAACACGAGGCCGAGGCTCTCGGCCTTGAGGTAGCGGCGCGCCACCGAGGACGTCACGTTGTACGTCGCCGACACCTCGCGGATGCGGGTGAAGCGCACGTCTTCCATGTAGCCGGCGGTGGTCTGCGGCGTCTTGAAGCGCTGGGCAATGGCCCGGGCTTGTTCGAAGAGCGTGGCGTCGTGGCTCGACGTGGCCTTGCACGAGAGCGACTGCTGGCAGAGGAACTGCTGCTCCGAGTTGAGCACCTTGAAGCCGCTCTTGTGGTCGATGAGCGACGAGATGCGCAGCCGGCGGTTGAAGAGGTCGAAGCCGTTGACGAACGTCAGCTCGAGCCGCGGCTGCGAGTAGCCCTGGAAGGTGATCGAGTCAGCGATGGTCACCTCGGAGGGGACGATGATGCCGTCGCTGTTGGCGTCGGCATAGGTGAAGTTGCGCTGCCAGTAGCCGTTGAGCGGAAAGCCAGGGCGCTGCTGCGTCGAGGTTCCGATGATGGGCGGGATCGCCTTGCCGGCGGCATCGGTGCCGAGCGAGACCAGTTCGTTGCTGTTGCGCGAGGCCGAGACGGTCAGGTCCCAGGCGACCGCGCGACGGGAGAGGAGCTGGGCGTTGATCAACGTCTCGTAGCCCCAGTTGCGCACTTCGCCCAGGTTGGCGAGCACGCTGGTCGCAGCTGACCCGGCCGACGGAGCGACGGTCTGGGCGATCAGGGCGTCGCGCGACGACTTGTCGTAGAACGTCAATTCGACGTTGATGCGATCGCTGAACAGGCGGAGGTCGGTGCCGAACTCCAGCTCCTGTGCGCGCTCGGGCTTGAGGGTTGGATTGCCCAGCAGCGATGACCGGAGCCCCGCGACCTCGGACCCGAGGACGTTGGTGGTCGCGACGGCGAAGGTGCGGAGGGCGTCGTTAGGTCCCGGCTGCACGCCGGAGGAGCCTAACGCACCGCGCAGCCGCATCGACGACAGCCAGGCGATCTTCGGGAAGAAGCCCTCATCGCTGATGATCCACGAGATGGCGCCCTTGGGGTAGTAGACGCGCTGGAAGTCGGTGCCGAAGGCCGAGTTCTGGTCGGTGCGCACCGCGCCGGTGAGGAAGAGACGGTCGTTGAGCGCCACCTGCTCCTCGACGAACAAGCCCAACGTCTTCTGCAGCGTGGTCTGCGAGTTTACCGAGGGAATGGTGCCGGCGGCCGGCGTCTCGGCACCCGGCGGAAGCGTCGAGCCCTGTGCCGACGACGTTCGGTTGGAGAAGTTGACGTACTGCACACCGGCGGTGCTCTTCACGCCCAGCCACGGGCGCGGCTGCCAGGACGCGGTGGAGCCGAGGTTGAGCGTCAGGTTACGGATGTCGGCGCGGACATCGAGTGCGCGTCCCAACCGATTCGTGCCGAAGTCGGAGCACTCGGAGAAGCGACACAGCTGGAAATCGGTGCGGTCGGTGAAGTCGAGACCGACGTCGGCGCGGTTCTGCATCCAGGAGAAGGGACGCCAGTTGGCGGTGGCCGTATTGATGGCGCGATGCACACCCTGCTGCGTCTGGTACTGGAAGATGTCGCCGGGGGTGAAGAGGTTGTAGCCGTTCAACGGTTGCCCGAGCGATCCACGCCCGGTGTAGTTCGGGCCGGCGTTCTTGTAGCCGTAGGCCACCATGCCGTTGTACCAGAACGAATTCACGTTGTTGTCCACCTGCGGAAGCCGCTGGTCGAGCTTGATGAAGTTCGACGTGATCCCGAGGTCGAGCTTGGGGGTCGGCGCGAGGTTCAGGTTGGCGCGGTACGATCCCTTGATCGCCACGTTGGGGCGATTCATGTAGGAATAGATCCGGACGTTGAGCGAGTCGAAGCGGCGACGATCGTAGTCCGGGATGCCGAGTGAGCCGGCCTCGCTCTCGTACTCGCCGCTGACGAAGTAACGAATCAGGTCCGTCCCGCCGCTCAGCTGCCCGCCTCCCTGCCACCGCCAGCCGTCCTTGATCGGGGAGAGGTCCTGATCCTTGAAGACGTTGAGGACGGCGGTGCTGTCCTCGATGCAGGTCCCGAGCGCCGTCTCGTACAGCCAGCAGCGTCGCGCGACCGTGGGCGTGGCAGGGAGGTGACCGAGAATGGCATACGTGGACGGGTAGTCGTTCTTGTCCTGGATGACCCCGTTCTCGCCGTAGAAGCTCCAGCGCGGCGCGCCTGCACGTCCTCGCTTGGTGGTGATCACGACCACCCCGTTCGCGGCGTCCGTACCGTACAGGGTGGCCGCCGATGGTCCTTTCACCACCTCGATGTTCTCGATCTCCTCGGGGTTGATGTCGTTCACTCTGTTAGGCGCCGTGCCGCCGACGCCGATCCCGGAACCGGAGCTGGCCGTCCCGGTGCCACCGCCGCCGGTCATGCGCACGCCGTCGATGATGTAGATCGGGTCGTTGCTGAGCGACAGGGACGACGTGCCCCGGATGCGCACGCGGCTTCCTCCCGCCGTCATGTTGCCGGGCAGCACCTGGACGCCGGCCGCCTTGGCCACGAGCAGGTCGCCCATGTTCTTGGTGGGCGACGTCTCGACGGTGCGCGCCACGTCGATCGTCGACACCGTGTTGCCGAGCTCGACTCGGCGCTGTTCGCCGGTGGCGGTGGTCACGACCTGCTGCAGCTGCACGACCGTCCGGGTCATGACGAAGTTGAGCGTGACGCTCCCGGTCGTGGCGACGACCACGGGTTTCTTCTGCTCCTGATACCCCACGCGCAGCACCCGCACATCGTAGTTGCCGGGCGAGAGGCCGCGCAGAGTGAAGGTCCCCTGCGCGTTGGTGATGGCGAAGACCGACGTCCCGAGCACGATGACGCGCACGTCGGGCAGCGCCGCGTCGTCCTCGGCCGCCGTGACGCGTCCGGTGACTTGAGGCGGCTGTGCCACGACTACTCCTGGCGTCGCGGCGAGCGCCGTGATTGACGCAACCAGACGCAGCAGGCGTCGGCGGGGAACGGACCACGACATGCGCATGGGGCACCTCCAGAGACGGATGGGGGCCAAACCGCGGCAGCCGGACGCGCCGGACGCCTGCGGAAACGCAATAAACGCCGCCTGCAGGGACCAATCGCTAGGGGCGCGTGACAGACACTACGTGTTTGGGCTGGGGCGTCAAGTCCCCCGGTGTCGAGCATTAGGGCGTTCTTACCGTCACGCGCGGGCTCGCTGGCGATCTCGCCCGGTCGCGCACCCCCGCGCGTCACCCGATCGCGTCACCCGCTTGCGTCACCCGCTTGCGTCACCCGCTTGCGTCACCCGCTTGCGTCACCCGTTTGCGTCGCGCGCGCCGTCGTCGAGTCGCATGACCAGGGGCGCGAATGCCAGCGCTTCGGCGCGCTCTCGCGCCAGGCGGCGCGTCGTCGCGATGGCTGGAAACCCCGAACGCTCCAGCCCGTCGGCGCACTCGGCCACGAGCCACGCACCGGCGTATTGGTCCACGGCGTCGAACCGTCGCAGCGCACGGGCAAACAGGTCGAAGGCGGCGCCGCCGTGTCCGGCACTGATCGCCAGCTGGATCCCGAGGGCGTCGACGAGCTCGCGGCCCGGGAACCACCAGTCGGGGGGAGCACTGGAGATCAGCTCGTTGGCGCGTTGCCACCGCGCGGCGGTCGTCGGGGCGTCGGGGCCACCGTTGGTCAGTGCCGCGCCGGCCACGGCGGCGAGCTCGATCCACGACACGTCGAGCTCGCGGGCCGCGCGGGCCGCGGCATCGTACCGATCGTGGGCGCGCGCGCGCTCGCCCTCGTCGCGCGCGACGTGCGCGACGAGCAGGGTCGTGCGCAGCTGTTCGTACGGATCGGCCAGGGCGCTGAAGATGCGCTCGGCATCGCCCATCCACTGCATGGCCTCGGCGAACATCCCCTGGCGGCCGCGCAGAGCGCCGAGGGTGCGCGACACCTCGGCCGCGAGGGGGGCGGCGTGCGCCCCGCGCGCGGTGTCCAGCGCCTCGCCGAGCGTTTCGTCGGCGCGCGGCAGCTGCCCGGCGCGCAGGTACAAGTCGCCGAGTGCGAGCAGGGCGCGCGCCGACGCGAGCCGGTCACCGCTGGCGTCACCGGCGGCGGCGGCGTCGCGCCCGAGGGCGACGCTCTCGTCCGGGGCGGAGCCGTACCGTGCCATGGCGAGCAGGCGCAGGGCATCGGCTCGCTGCGCGTCGCTGGCCCGCGTGCCGAGCGTGTCCATCGACTTGCGGGCCAGGGATGCCGCGAGGGTCCAGTCGGCGATGTCGAGCGCCAGCTGTGCCGCCGCCAGCTGCACCGTGCCGCGCACGTCGGGGTCGGCGGTGTCGGCGGAGGCCAGGAGGGTGCGCAGCGCCTCGAGTGCGCGTCGGGGCGACTTGCCGCGGTGCACCCGCACGACCTCGCGCTGCTGCCGCACGACCAGCGCGGTGTCGCGCTGGTCGTCGCCGGTCAGCCGCTCGAGGGCGAGGTCGCACCAGGTCTCGGCGTCGGCGTAGCGGCCCGCATCGCTTGCCACCATCGCCAGCTGCACACGCAGCGTCGCCAGCTCGCGCGCCGATGGGGCGTAGCGCTGCGCCAGCTGCAAGGTCTGGAGCGCGGCGTCGTGGGCGAACACGGCGGTGCACCGGTCGGCGGCGAGTCGGGCGTAGCGAAACGCCTCGGCGTCGAGGCCGGCGGCGTGGTAGTGCGCGGCAATCGACTCGACCGACGACGGGGCCCGCAGCTCGAGCAGGCGCGCGGTGATCTCGTGCAGGCGCTGCCGCTGCCGCTCGGGGATGTCGCGGGTGATGGCCTCGGCGAGCAGGTCGTGCGTGAAGGCGTAGTCGCCGCTGTGCGCAGCGGTCGGCTGCACCACCGCGGCGGCCTCGCCCTCATCGAGGGCGGCGGTGACGTGTCCCTCGGGGGCGCTGGCTGTCGCCAGCAGCAACTGCATCGAGAACGGCGAGCCGAGGACTGCGGCCGTCGCCAGGATCGCCCGCGCCGTCGGCGAGAGGCGGTGCAGGCGACGCTCGAGCACGAAGGCAACGCCCGGCGGGAGCGCCGCACCGGCGAGCGGGCGCCACTCCCAGCGCGTCCCCCCGTACCAGATGCCCCCGCCCTCGGCCAGCGCATGCAGCACCTGCACGACCTGCAGTGGAATCCCCTCGGTGTAGCCGTGCAGCACGCGCGGGAACTCGTCGCCCGGGTCGGCATCGCGAAAGACCACCTGCGTCCAGCGGCGCAGTTCCTCGACCGTGAAGCGAGGAAGCGAGAGATGCGTGGTGCGGGCGTGCTGGGCGAGCCGGCGTCGCCACTCGGCCACGCCCCGCGCCTCGTCGGGGCGAAGCGTCACGACCACGAACAGCCGCTCGTCGTCCAGTGCCGCCAGCAGTGCCTCGAGCACCGACCAGCTGGCAGTGTCGGCCCACTGCATGTCCTCGAACACCAGGACCAGGAGGCGCTCGCGCGCCACCCGGCGCACCACGCGCACGATCTCCTCCTGCAGCAGCGATGGTGTCAGGGCCCAGTCGTCGCCATCGCGCGGGGCGGGGAGGTCGGGAACGAGTCGTGGAAGCGCCTTCCACTCGTCGAGCGCGATCAACCCGGCGGCGTGCAGCCGGGATACGACGTCGGCCCACGCGGCGTACGGCGACACCTGGTCGCCGTCGAGACACTGTGCGGTGACCAGCGTCCCAGCCCGCAAGCGGATCTCGGGTTCCAGGTGCCTGACGAGTGCTGTCTTGCCGATCCCTTCCTCGCCGTTCACGAGGACGAGGCGCGCGTCGGCACGGTTGGCCAGGTCCAGCTGCCCGACCAGCGTGCGCAACTCATCCTCGCGGGCCACGAAGGCGGCGAAGTCGAGCTGGGCGCGGGCGGCGGTGGCGTCCGATTGCTCGGCCACCACGACCCGATCCCGACCGTCGCGCTTGGCGCGAAAGAGGGCCCGGTCGGCGGCAGCCACGAGCGACTCGACGGTCTCCCCATCGCCGGGCGCACAGGCGACGGCGATCGAGACCGAGATCGCGATCTCCTCGGCGGGGGCATCGCGCCGGGCGCAGCGCAGGCGGACACAGTCGTCGCGCAGGCGGTCGGCAATGTCGCGCGCCACCTCGGGCGACGTGTTCGGCAGCAGGATGAGGAACTCGTCGCCCCCGCGCCGACCGATGAGGTCGCCCAACCGCAGCCGGCGCTGCAGCAGCTTGGCGACCGCCCAGAGCAGGTCGTCGCCCTGCAGCCGACCGTACGCGGCGTTGACCCGCGCGAAGTGGTCGATGTCGAGCAAGAGGAACGCGACCGCCTGGTCGGCCCCACGCTGCGTTGCGAGCAGCCGGGTGGCATGCAACGTCCACGACTGGCGGTCGGCGACCGAGGTGAGGGCGTCGTCCAGGATCGGCGGGTCGCGCGGCTCCGGCCGCACGGGAGGTGCGGAGGCTGAGGTGACCCCCGGGACGGCAATCCCCTCGCGGATGACTTCCTCGAACACCTTGAAGACGGCGGGGTCGAACTGCCGTCCCACATCGCGACGCATGACGTCGAGCGCCTCGTCGCGCGGCAGCGCAACCTTGAACGAGCGGCGCGCGAGCAGGGCGTCGTAGACATCGGCGACGGTGAAGATGCGGGCGGCGAGCGGGATCTCCTCGCCCGCGAGCCCATGCGGATACCCCGACCCGTCCCAGCACTCGTGGTGCGATTCGACGATCGGGCGCACCTCCCACGGGAAATCGACGCCGCGCAGCATGTCGGCGCCCGCGACCGGGTGCCGCTTGACCAGCGCCCACTCCTCGGGGGAGAGACGACCAGCCTTGTTGAGGACTGTCGGCGGGACCTCGAGCTTGCCGATGTCGTGCAGGTAGGCACCGACGCGATACCAGCGCAGCGACTGTCCATCGACCCCCATGCGTCGAGCGATCTCGCAGGTGAGGTCGGCCACCCGGTCGCAGTGGCCGGCGGTCGCGTGGTCCTTTGCCTCGATGCTGTGGGCCAGGCGTCGCACGACGTCGAGAAATCCGTCGTCGAGGCGCCGCAAGCGCCGGGGGGCGTCGCCCTCGGCACCGCGAACACGCAGCTGCGTCACCGCCCGATAGGCGCGGTTGAGGGCGCGCAGCGCCTCGGCGTGGCGATCGTCGCGGGCCATGAGATCGGCCAGCTCGCGCGCCGTCTCGGCGCTCAGGAGAAGGTCCTCTGCTTCGTCCGCCAACCGATCGGCCTGCTCGAGGAGCCGGCCGGCGCGCGGCAGGTCGGCCAGCTCGCGCGCCACGACGCCGCTGGCGAGCAGGGCGCGTGCGATCAGCGGCGGGTCCTCGATCCGTCGGGCGAGCTCGAGGGCCCGTTCGGCGGCGACGTGCGCCCGCTCGACGTTGGCTCGGTCGAGCGCCATGTCGGCGCGTCCCAGCTCGATCACCGCGAGGAGACGATCGTCTTGCAGCTGCGTCGCGAAGGCCGCGGCGTCGACGAACGCCTGCTCGGCGTTGTTCCAGCGCTTGACGTCGCCGTAGAGCATGGCCAGGCGGCAGGCGGTAAGCGCTGCTCCCTCGTGATCGCCCGACGAGCGGTAGCCCTCCAGGGCGGCTTCACACCAGGAGGTCGTGGCGCCGAGGTCGCCCGTCAGCTCCGTGAGGTCGGCGAGGCGGACCGCGGCCTGCGCGGCCAGGGCGGGGCGTCCGGCGGCGATGGCCAGTCGTCGGACCTCGGCAAAGTCGTCCTGTGCCTCGGCGAGTTGTCCTTCGCGCGTTCGTACGCGTCCGCGCAGCTCAAGCGCTTCGGCGAGCCCCACCTGCATTCCGGGTTCATCGGGGAGCCCGAGGACCGCTTCCACGCAGTCGAGGGCGGCGTCCGGATTCCGGGTGGCGAGGTGGGTGCGCCCCACGCCTACGAGGAGGCGTGCGATTGTCCAGGCGGGCGTATTGGAGGGCAGCGACTGCAGCGCGTGCTCGTACAGCTCCCGGGCCGGCAGCACCTGACCACGCGCCTCGGCCAGGCGCCCCTGATCCAGGAGCGCCCCGAGCGGGGCCGGAGCGGGGGCGGGGGCGAGCATCAGCGGGCCTTCATCTTGATGAGAGAGAACTATTACTGGACGACTGATGTGGCGCCTCGTTGCGGTCCGGGCGCGCGGAATCCCTCTCCGAGCCTGAAGTCGTGCCGCGAATTAAGGATAGCCGTGTTGACATCGACCGCATTCACGTCGATGCTATCCCGCGCGCTGCGCGACGAAAATCGCCCGATCCTCGTGCGATCCATCCCGTCGTCCCGGAGCCCACGCGTCGTCGCCCTTCCAGCGAGCTCCCACGCCGCTCGAGGTGCACTGCGACTGCGCCGTCGCAATCCCATCGTCATGGAGGTCAGGATGCACAGATGTCGTCGAGCGTTTTCCTGGAGGGCAGACGGGCTCAGCGCGCTTGCCGCGTTGTTGCTCGTGGCAGGTCCCGCGGTCGTCGAGGCCCAGCAGGCCGGGACGATCCGCGGCAAGGTGACCAACGCCGCGTCGGGCGCTCCGCTCGGCAACGCCCAGGTCTTTGTGGCGGGGACAACGCTCGGGAGCCAGACGGCAGCCGACGGCTCCTATACGATCGTCTCGGTGCCAGCGGGTGCGCGGGCGGTACGCGTGCGGCTGATCGGCTACGCGCCGACCGAGAAGACCGTGACCATCACCGACGGCGGGACGGCCACGCTCGATTTCGCGCTTGCACAGAGCGCGATTTCGCTGGATGAGGTGGTGGTGACCGGGACCGGTGGCTCGGCGCGCAAGCGCGAGGTCGGCAACTCCATCGGTCAGGTGAAGGTCTCGGAGATTCCCGAGGTGCCGAGCAACGTGTCCAACATGCTCGCCGGCCGCGTCGCTGGCGTGAACGTGGGCGGCGGTACCGGGAACTCGGGCGCCGGATCGTCGATCCGCCTGCGCGGTTCCACGTCGGTGGCGCTGACCAACCAGCCGCTGATCTTCATCGACGGCGTGCGTACGCGCAGCGACGAGTATCCGCGCAACGGCATCTTCACCGGCACCACCCAGCGTGGCGCCAATGCCTACGGGAGCCCGCTGAACGACATCAATCCCGACGACATCGAGCGCATCGAGATCGTGAAGGGGGCGGCGGCGGCGACGCTGTACGGCACCGACGCAGCGGCCGGGGTCATCCAGATCTTCACCAAGCGCGGTGTGGCGGGCGCGGCCAAGTGGAACGTGCAGCTGAACTCCGGCATCAGCTCCCTGCAGAAGTTCGGGACCGACTCGGCGCCGCTGCTCTTCATGGATCCGTTCCTCCGCAACACCGAGACCGACCGGTTCGGCCCCGACAACTACGCCGTGCGCTACGGGTCGTCGGCCCAGGTGTCTGGCGGACAGGGCGACAACCTTCGCTACCTGCTCTCCGCGAACGTCGACAACACCGACGGCGTGCTGCCGAACGACAAGGACCGCAAGTACCAGGTGCGCGCCAATCTCGACTTCACGCCGCTCAAGAACGTGGCGATGAACTGGAGCACGGCGTACACCAACAACCTCATCAACCAGACCCCGGCCGGCAACAACGCCCAGGGGGTCACGCTCAATGCCTTCCGGCGCGATCGCAACTACTTCGGCACGGCCAACTCGGACACGATCGCCCGCGTCTTCGAGCAGCAGCTCGACAGCTACATCGACCGCGCCATCACCGGGCTGACCACGACGTGGACGCCGCTGGCGCGCTTCTCGAGCCGCTTCACGCTCGGCTATGACCGGGCCGCGCTGGAGAACCGCAACGTGCGCCCGTTCGGCTTCCCGGCCGTCCCGTTAGGCGTGATCCAGAACCAGCGGTGGGCCAACACCACGTTGAGCACCGACTGGGTGAACAACTTCGAGTTCAACCTGGGCAACGACCTGCGCGTGACCGCCTCGGGCGGGACCCAGTACGTGAACTCGCTCGTGGGCGACGTGGTCGCGCTGAGCGAGAACTTCGCGACACCGTCGGCCCCGACGGTGGCGTCGGGCGGCATCAAGAATGCGGACGAGAACCGCCAGCGCGTGATCACCGGCGGCGCGTTCACGCAGGCGCTGGTCGGGTACAAGGATCGCTACTTCATGACCGTCGGCGGTCGCATGGACGGAAATAGCGCGTTCGGTACCGACTTCGGCTTCCAGTTCTATCCCAAGGTCAGCGGCTCGTGGGTAGTGTCGGACGAGAGCTTCTGGAAGGAAAACCTGGGGACGTTGAAGCTGCGCGCCGCCTTCGGGTCGGCCGGTCGTGCGCCCGGAGCCTTTGCCGCCGTGCGGACGTACAGCCAGGTGGGCTGGGGTGCGGCGACGGCGGTACGCCCGAACAACCTCGGCAACGCCGACCTTGGCCCGGAGCGCACCACGGAGACTGAATTCGGCTTCGACCAGAGCCTGTTCTCGGGGCGCGTCGGCATCGACTTCACGTACTTCAAGGCGACGACGACCGACGCCCTGTTCAGCGTGCGCTCGATCCCGACCAACGGCTTCCTCAACAACACGCTGCGCAACGTCGGCGAGATGGAGAAGTCCGGCATCGAGACCGCCATCACCGCCTCGCTCATCGAGCGCCCGACGTTCGGCCTCAGCGCCGGGCTCAACATCAGCACCAACAACAGCAAGGTGCTCAGCCTTGGCGGTGCACCGTCGTTCACCGTCGGCAACTTCGGCTGGGTCGTCGAGGGAGCGCCGGCACCGGTGCTGCGCGGCAAGATCATCCGCAATGCCGATGCGCGCGGCGTCGCACCCGACACCATGTCGAACCACGACTTCGGGCCCTCGCAGCCGACGCACATCATTGGCGGCAGCCTCAACCTGCGCACGTGGCGCAACATCAGCATCGCGATCCGCGGCGAGTACCAGGGCGGCGCCTACATCGACGAGGACGCGTCGTTCCAGGCGCTGTCGCGTTCGGTGCTGTGGCCGACCTGCTTCGACGCCTATGCCAACATCACGGCGCAGAAGCCGATCACCGCACGCGAGACGCTGACCTGCATCCCGGCCAACGTCCGCTCCGACATGTTCATCTTCCCCGCCGACTTCTTCAAGATTCGCGACTTGACCGTCACCATCCCGCTCGGACGCGCCATTCCGGGGACCACGAGCAGTTCGTTCGTCTTCTCGGCGCAGAACTTCTTCAGGAAGAACTACGGCATGCCACTGTTTGACCCCGAGATGTCGGGGAACGACGGCTTCAACGCCACCGTGCGTTACATCTCGGAGCACATCCCGGCGCCGGCGGTGTTCCTGACCTCCCTCCGCCTCTCGTTCTGAGGATCATGACCATGACCACGATGCCATCCTCAGTGACGACCCGCGTCCTGCGCGCCGGCTGCACCGCGGCGATTGCCGCGACGCTCGCTGGTTGCACGCTCGACGCGACCAACCCCGGCCCCATCCAGGCCGCTGCGCTCGACAACCCCGGCGCCCTCAACTCGCTGGTGGCCGGAGCCGGCCGCGACCTGTCCGAGGCCCTCAACTGGGTGTCGTACACCAGCTCCGCCGTCACGCGCGAGTTGCAACCGGCGGGCTCCACCGCCGCCTTCGGCATCTCCGTGCAGCAGCAGGCCGGCAAGCTGCGCGACGACGATGGAGACACCTGGTGGAACTTCGCCCAGCGTGCCCGATGGACGGCCGAAGACGCCGCCGCACGAAGCAAGACCGTGTTAGGTGCCACCGCCGGGCGCAGCGCCACGGTGGCCCAGGCCCTCGTGTGGGCCGGCTACGCCAACCGGTTGCTGGGCGAGAACTTCTGCGACGGCGTGATCAATGGGGGAGCCCCTGGCCCGCACACGGTCTACTTCGAGCGCGCCGAGGCCGCCTTCACCGAGGCGATCACGGTCGCGACCGCTGCTGCCAACGTGCCGCTCGCACAGGCGGCCACCGCGGGGCGCGCCTCGGTTCGGCTCCTGCGCAACAACCCCACGGGGGCGGCAAGCGATGCGGCAACGATCGCCAACGCCTTCACCTACGTGATGCCGTACTTCCAGAACGAACTGGACCAGTACAACCGCATCTTCTGGGCAGGGGCCAACCAGCCGTATCGTGCTCACACAGTCTGGAACACGGTCAACGAGGCGTATCGCAAGACGACGCGCGATCCGCGAGTCGCGTATGACTCAAGCCTGACCGTCCTGGTCGGCGACGCCGCAGTCGGCAATCTCGGGCGCGTGCGGTGGTACTTCCAGACCAAGTATGCGCTGCGCACGACCGGCATCAACCTGTCCAGCGGCTGGGAGATGCGATTGATCGAGGCCGAGGCCAAGCTCATCGCCGGCGACGTGCCTGGCGCCATGACAAGCCTCAATGCCCGCAGGCTCGCGCTGAGCCTGCAGCCGTGGACTGCCACCACCGCCACCCAGGCGTGGGCGGCGCTCAAGCGGGAGCGTGGCATCGAACTGTGGATCGAAGGACGGCGACTCGGCGATCTTCGCCGGTGGACCGCGCTCAACCGCCCGGGCGATCTCGATCCGCTCGAACTCCTCGCCGGGCGTGACCTCTGCTTCGCGACCCCCCTGTCGGAGAAGCAGACCAACCCGAACTTCTAACCAACCCACCTCGGGCGCGAAGCGGCGGCCACTGCTCGCTACCACGCGTTCGACGGAGATCACCGGCGGCGTCGCTCCACCACGGAGCGGCGCCGCTCGTGCATTTCCGTCGCAACGACTCGCGCTGACGATGGTGCGCGGTGGTGCGCGGTGGTGCGCGGTGGTGCGCGGTGGTGCGCGGTGGTGTCAGAGCTGGTGCACCTGCTCGCGCGACCGACGGTCCCCTCGTGCTCGGCCACCCGGCGCGGCGACGATTCCCTCGACTTCGGGCCGAGTGTACACTGCGACATGCGCCTCGTCTCACTCTGCCCGTCGCTCACCGAACTCCTGCACGACCTCGGCGCTGCCGATGAGGTGGTTGGGCGCACCAAGTTCTGCGTGCATCCCTCGCCGTGGGTCGATGGCGTCGAGAAGATCGGCGGGACCAAGAACCCGAAGGTCGCCCGCATCATTGCCCTCGCCCCCGACCTGGTGGTGATGAACGAGGAGGAGAATCGCCTCGAGGATGCGCGCACCCTGCGCGACGCGGGACTCACCGTGCACAGCTCCATGCCACGCACCGTCGCCGACACGGCGAGCATGGTCCGCGATATCGCCGCGGCGATCGGCCGCAGCGACGCGGGGGAGCGCATCGCCGGTGACATCGAGCGCCGAGCCGAGCGTGTGCGCGCCGCCGCGCAGGATGCACCGCCCGTCTCGTACGCCTACCTCATCTGGCGCGACCCGTGGATGTCGGTCAGCGACGACACGTTCATCAGCGCATTGCTCTCGCTGGCGGGGGGGCGCAACGTGTGTGGTGCGGCGACGACGCGGTATCCGACCATCACGCTGGATGAGCTGTGCGCGGCGGTGCCCGACGTGGTGTTCCTCTCCAGCGAGCCGTTCCCTTTTTCGTCGACGCACGCGCAGGAGCTGGCCGGGGCGCTGTCAATCGACGCGGATCGTGTGGTGCTATGTGATGGCGAACTGCTGTCGTGGCACGGCTCGCGTACCCCGGCGGGAATCGACTACGCGGAATTGCTCATCGCGGCGCAGCGTTCTCGGATCCGGTAGCAACGCTGCGGGACACGCCTCGACCAATCTCGATACGTTCCGCCCCTGCGCGGCAGACAAACCGGCGACTCGCGCGCACCTTGCATGGTTCTCGGCGCCGTCTGCGCCACACCATGTCGTCACTGAACTCTCCGTGCGCGCGATGCCCCTCGTGCTGGTCACACCTCGCTGCGCCCGGGCGCGGCGGTCGCCCACGCTTTCGCTGACTGGGCCACTGTCGGTCAGGCGCGTGCAGCGGCTCGTGCAGCGGCTCGTACTGGTACTGCTCGTGCTGGCGGTGCTCATCCCGGCCGGTGCGACGAGCGCGCAGGACGGTGCGTCCAGCGCCACATCGGGCATCGCCGTGCAGCGCGTGCGTCCCGGCATTCACGTGGCCTCGGGCTACGCGAACGGCAACGTGCTGGTGGTGGAAAGTGACACCGGGCTCCTGCTCGTCGATGCCCAATCGGCCACGCGGGTGGCCGCGCTCGACAGCGCGATCCGGCGCCTCTCATCGCGACCGGTCCGCCTGGTGGTCAACACCCACTACCATGGCGACCACACCGAGGGGAATGCCTTCTTTCGGCAGTTAGGCGCCGAGGTGGTGGCGCAACGGAACGTGGCAGTGCAGGCAGTGAAGGACACCGTGATTGCCGCGTGGGACAACTGGCACCGGACCCCGCTCGCAGCCGGAGCCTTCCCCACCCGCGCGTTCGACGACTCCATCGCCTTCGACTTCGGCCGCGAGCGAGTGCACGTCTGGCATGCCCGCAGCGCCCACACCGACGGCGACGCCATGATCTGGCTCCCTCGCGCCAACGTGCTGCACATCGGCGACATTTTCGAGGTAGGGGCGCCACCGTTCATCGACCTGTGGGCGGGTGGATCGGTGGCGGGGATG
>Ga0138256_10004626_pt1 | contig 14629 bp, 9 predicted proteins | sample KNB2016incub_MG_FD_105486 | JGI IMG/M metagenome (GOLD analysis project Ga0138256, IMG submission 105486) | Active sludge microbial communities from wastewater in Klosterneuburg, Austria - KNB2014incub_MG | ecosystem: Engineered > WWTP > Activated sludge > Unclassified | place: Austria... | reverse complement strand
TTGGTGAAACGAGGATCACACCATTAAAATAAATCCATTGACTTTCCTGCAATTCGAGTGCCAGTCCAGACACCCGGGTGGTCCCATAACTTTCGCCCACCAGGTATTTGGGGGACGACCAACGGTTGTTCCTGGTCAGAAAAGTATTGATCCATTCAGCAAGGTATTTGATATCGGCGTTAACCCCGAAAAACTTACTGCGCGGAATATCTTTATTCATCATGCGGGAAAAGCCCGTATTGACCGGATCGATATAAACGATATCCGCCACATCGAGGATGGCATGGGTATTTTCTTTAAATCCATAAGGCTGCACCGGGTATCCTTCATCATCGATGTTCAATACTACAGGGCCGGTATAGGCTATATGCATCCAGACCGAGGCACTGCCGGGACCCCCATTGAATGAAAAAATAAGGGGGCGGGTACTTTGATCTTTGATATCGGTCCGTTCATAATAGGTATAAAATAAACCGGCTATCGTTTTGCCTTCTTCATCCCAGACGGGCATGGTGCCTGCGGTAGCTCTATAAGGAACACGTTGCCCTTTAATAGAGATTTCATGGGTACTGGTGACGAAAGCATCGGGATTAAAACTGATATCGGAAGATTGTTTTTTATCTTCTTTTATTACTTGAGTGCTGTTTCCTGAATTGGAGGAAGGTGTTGAAGCACCAGGTGCCGAAGCACCGGGTCCACCAGGTCGTTGTCCATATAAGATTAAACAGTTAATTGCAAATAGCACATTCAATACAAGTCTTTTCATAAAAAAAATTTATTAGTTCAAACTTACCAAAAAAAACGCGCTAAAGCTCATCATTAACCCAAATCACCTTCCGGACTGTACGAATTATTTGATTGTTTTTTATCCTAAAATCTTAACTTGAGTTGTGTTAATTAAATTAAAACTCAATCCGGGATATTTATGAAAGAAACATCAAAAATAAAATCAAACGGTGTATCCAGGAGATCCGCCATGCAATCTTTTTTAGCGTTAGCCGGAGCCGCTGGCGCTGCCGCCCTTCCCTTAGCTGCCCAGGGAAAAGATAATCCTGAACGGATCAATATTTCTAAACTGGAAGCCCGCGAAAAAACCAAGATCAAGATCACCAAACTGGAAACTTTCCTGGTCAAACCCCGTTGGATTTTTTTGAAAATCCATACAGATGCCGGAGTGGTGGGCTTGGGTGAGCCACTATTGGAAGGGAGGGCACTCACTATACAAACAGCCATCAAAGAAATCGAACCGTATTTGATTGGTAAAGATCCCCGCCAGGTGACCCACCATTGGCAGGCCATTTACCGCCATGCATTTTATAGAGGTGGCCCGATATTAACCAGCGCATTGAGTGGTATTGACCAGGCCCTTTGGGATATCAAAGGCAAATTGTTGAATATGCCGGTATACGAATTGCTCGGTGGGCCTACCCGTGACAGGGTGCGCATTTATGGGCGGGCCAGCAACGCGGAACAAATGAAAGCTCGGGTAAAAGAAGGTTATACCGTCATTAAAACCGGAGTAGCCAGAGAAAACCCTGCCCGTGCCGTGGAAAACCCCAAATTTATCAAATATGCTGTGGAGAATTTCGCTTCACTTAGAGAAGCGGGTGGGGATACCGTGGATATCGGTATTGATTTTCATGGCGCAATACCACCTCAGACTGCAAAAATTTTAATCCGGCAGTTGGAGCCCTACCAGCCTATGTTTATAGAAGAACCCTGCCAGGCACAAAATGTAGATATACTGGTTGATATCGCTAAGGGTACATTTTTACCCATTGCAACCGGAGAAAGGATCTTTACCAAATGGGGGTTTCGTGAAATCCTGGAAAAGGGAGCGGCTACCATTCTTCAACCTGACCTATGTCATGCAGGGGGGATTACGGAATGTAAAATAATTGCCGGTATGGCTGAGGCTTATTATGCTGTAATTGCACCGCATAACCCCATGGGCCCGATTTCTTTGGCTTCGGGATTGCAACTGGCTGCGAGTATTCCAAATTTTCTGGTGCAGGAACAAGTTTCCCTTGGTGAAGGGTATTTAAAACAACCTTTTAAACTCGAAAAAGACGGCACCGTGCTGATACCTCCCGGACCCGGGCTGGGCGTGGAACTGGACGAGAATAAGCTTGCAGATAAAATCGGGCATGACTGGAAAAATCCCGAAACCTATGATGCTTTAGATGGTTCGGTGGTGGATTGGTAGGCGGTGTCCCGCTGCGCCGTCGGCAAGCCTTTGGCGGCCGATGGATAGCTATCGGGAGGTGGTTGGTGATTAGAGGTTGGTGGTTGGTCCATGCCAGTTTCTTTAGGCATCGTCCCAACCAGGATACTTTTTGGACATTACAATTCATTCAGATTTTATTGCTCCAAAAAAATGATGGATTCTTAGTTTGGCTACAAATTAAATCCATGGTTTGAGCCTTTTTGGAGGAAGGGCGTCAGACCAAGTCCGGAAATCAGGCTATTTAACCCATTAAACCTTAAGAATTAATCCTGTTGTATGGAAATTTTAATCATCTTTTTACTTATTTTATTAAACGGAATTTTTGCCATGAGCGAAATCTCTCTGGTATCTTCCAATAAATTTAAGCTTGAAAGCTCCGCCAGGAAAGGAAATAAAAATGCAGCGAAAGCTCTGGCATTGGCAGAAAATCCCACTACATTTTTATCCACTGTCCAGATAGGAATCACTTTAATTGGTATCCTGACGGGTATCTACAGCGGCCAACAAATTACCGAAGACGTTCAGGCGATATTAGGCAGGATAACGTTTTTGGCGAAGTATTCTGAAACACTTTCAGTGGGCGCCGTTTTAATTGTACTTACTTTTTTTTCTCTTGTTTTTGGTGAATTGATTCCTAAACGGATCGGCCTGGCCTTTCCGGAGTCCATTGCTTCTCTGGTAGCCCAACCGATGGGTATTATATCTTCCGTCACCAAACCATTTGTATGGCTCCTGGGAAAGACCAGTGATGTAGTGCTGAAAATATTGGGCATCAAACCCAAACAGAATGATATTGTCTCCGAGGAAGAAATAAAATCCATCATTCAAAGCAGCACAAAAAGCGGAGAAATCCAGGAAATTGAACAAAATATCGTGTCGAGGGTATTTGCATTAGGTGACCGAAAAATCATAGAACTCATGACCCACCGAAATAATCTGGTCTCCATAGATATTAAAGATGATCTGAATACCATTAAACAAAAGGCCGGAACCGAACCCCATTCGGTATACCCGGTGATCAAGAATAGTTTTGACAATACCTTGGGAATCATTTCCGTCAAAGATATTTTTCCAAAGGATTTTAATGCCGAGGAATTTGATCTCGAGCCTTTTATGAAACAACCTATCATGGTGCATGGAAATTCTCCCGCCTATAAAGTATTGGAAAAATTCCGTGAACACAAACTGCATTATGCCTTTGTGGTGGATGAATATGGTGCTGTGGAAGGCATGGTCAGCATGGACGATATCCTCGATGCCCTGTTGGGGGATGTCACAGAATACAACCAACATGAATTTAAAATCGTCAAGAGGGAAAACAATACCTGGGTGGCGGATGGACAATATCCCTTTTTTGAATTCATTAATTATTTTACGCTATCTCTGGATGATGAGGGGGATTATAATACTTTGGCTGGGTTTGTTCTGGATAAGTTTAATCGTATTCCCGCCGTAGGTGAAAAGGTGGGCTGGCATGACTTTGAATTTGAAATCATCGATATGGATGGTCGCAGGATAGATAAGATTTTAATTTCCAGACAATCCCGTTTTAATGAGGTCGTTTAGTTTTTAATCCCGCCTATTCCATATTATCTTAATGCTGCGCAACAACAGAAGAAGCAATTCATATAGTGGTAGCGACAAAGATCTAACCTCCTTTCCTCTTTTCCTCTTTCCTCCTTCCTCTATCTAATCACTTGTATCCTTTGAGAATAATTCAAATTATACTGATCATGTAATTGTAAAATATAAGTGCCGGAGATCAATGCCGACACCGGTATCCTGTAGATTGAAGCAGAAAACTCATCCCCCCTCACCTTACGTTGCCATATAACAGCCCCGGTGGAACTGACCAGTCGCATCTCATATTGGTTATTTTCATCCAGTTGATTCATCTTGATATTGATAAAATCAACTGCTGGTACCGGATAAACCGAAAGAGATATGGTCTTTTGTTTTTTTACAATATTGCTATACAAAACCCCTTGGTCAAAGTAGACCAATTTGATCCTGTAATAATGCATCCTTTGATTCGCCGGCACGCAGATATACTGATATTCTGAGATCCCGGACTGGTCGCCATTGGAAAACGTTTTAGCGAGATCTTTATAACTCGTTCCATCTGCGCTGTATTCAATCATATAGTGTGATACCGCTTTTTCATCTCTCACCTCCCAGTTCAGCACATGATCTCCATTTTTAAGTACTTCAACATCCAGGCTAAGATCCCTGACGGCAAGGGCAATCGGGCTGCATACATTGGATGCCGTGGGTTGAATAAACGATAAGGCCGGCCAGGTACTGCTGAATACAGAACTCATCTCCGGAGCCGGGGCGCAAAACCAGTCTTTTAAAAATGTACTATACACCTGACGATAATCATGCTGCATAGGTATATTATCATTAGTTCCCACCGTAGCGGGTATTACCGGATTGGTGCCAATCACCCCACCTTTGATACCTGTACCAAATACAAACATAGGAGCGGCCAGCCCGTGATCGGTCCCTCGGGAACTATTCGATTTTATCCGACGGCCAAATTCCGAAAAGGTCATACCTACCACCCGATTATCAATACTTAAAAATTTGAGGTCCTCATGAAATGCTTTCACCGCTTTTGAAAACTGGCTCAATAAATTGGGGTGTGCACCGGTCACGTTATCGGTATTGACCTGATTGGAATGGGTATCAAAACTGCCCAGACTGACCAGGTACATCCGGGTTTTTAAACCCCCTTTGATCAGCCTCGCTACAATCTTTAGGTGGTCCGCCAGGGTATTCCCCGTAGGATAACCGGTGTATTGAGAAGTCACCGCAGCGGATGCCGCAGAGATTGATGTTGCATACGCATTGGCTGAACGCGATACCTCTCTCAGGTAAGCCAATTCATCTCCAAAATAGGTATTGGTCGTAGGATCGGATGTGCCATTAACGAGGTTGTAAAAACTATTGGTATTTTCCAAGGAATAACCCAATACCCCATTGACTCCCCAAAACACCTGGGACACCGAATTACCTATTTGGATAGCAAGTGGATCGGGCATTGCCGGGGAAGGATAAGAGGTTGGTGCGTTTGGATATTCATAATCCAGGTATCGTCCGCCCCATCCTGTACTCAACACCTGATTGGAATCTGAGCCGGTCATCCAGATATCGGTGGACCTGAAATGGGAATAATTCTGATTGGCATAAGCTACGGACTGGATGATGGATACATTGCCATTGTTGTACATATCCCTGATTTCCGGCATAGCAGGATGAAGGCCGGTAGCCAGATTACCTGTCAATCCAAGTATAGAGGTTTGTGGCAGGATAATATTGGTCCTGGCATTGGCCAGATTAGTATATTGATCTATAGGTATTACCGTATTGAGTCCATCACAACCTCCACTCCATTGAATCATCACCAATACCCGGTCTGTATTGACAAAAGGCAAGGCATCCATAAATGGATTTTTGCGGAATGCCTGCATGGCAATTCCAGGTATCACCGTGGGTAGCGCCAGGGGAGTTATAGATTTTAAAAAATGTCTTCTTTTCATAATTGGGATAGATTAGAAATCACATCAATTGGTATTCGGATAAGTTCATCATGTATTTATAAAGATTAGTCAAACGGGTTTTGACGGTATTGACTGCCGTCGTATCCGTTGGAGCAGCGATATAGGCACTCCAGGCTGTGGTCCAATACGAATCATTGGTCTGCCCGGTCAATAAAAATGTTTTTAAATAAGCCTTTGCCGAAGCGGATAAATCTTCTCTTAATAAATAATCAATGCTGTCCTGAATTAAAATATTGGGATCAGAAGGATTGGATAAGGTCGCTGCATAAGCGATGACATTTATCTTAAATGGGAATCCCTGGATGGTAAAACCATTGTTGGCAAATTGATCTGAAAATTTATTTCTTTTTTGCAAGGTGTTGGCATTGGTCCACAAGCGGTGGAAAGCCGGAGCCTGGTAATAGGCGGGCCATCCGGCTACATTGACCGGATTACCCAATTCCTGGGTTTGAACAGTAGATTCGGTGCGCAACTTATCCAATACAGCGTAATAAGTTTTAATAGGTGAAGCAGGTGGCAAAGGGACATTAAACTCCCGGACCATCCCTACTAAAAAATCCATCGGGCTTTTAATCATTCCCCCATTAGCCAGGCTGTCAAAAAAATGCTGGCTTTTGAATAAGAGTTTAAGTACTGGTGCCACTTCGTAATTGCTGGTCCGGAGCAACTGAGCGAGCGGGACGATCACATTGGCTTCAATGGTGGCATCGATATTGTAGTGGACAAAAAACCGGTAGAGTTCACGGCATATAAACAAGGAGACCTGGTCTTTGGAAAAAATCATATTGATCAGATCATCCAGTTCCAACTCGCCAGCCGTCCCGGTTCGACCGGTGATAATCGTGTTGTTATAAAAAGCGGAAAACGTTTTATTAGCCGTATGGTGCCGGTTGGGATCAAAACTGTACACACTGCTTGCTGCCGTTCCGGTATTGTCGGTGCGGTATCCTGTCAACACTTTAGCAGCTTCCTGGACATCTGCTTCGGTATACCCGCTCCCAATGCCGAGGGTAAACAACTCTTGTAATTCACGACTGTAATTTTCATCCGGGGCGTTTTTGGTATTGAGATAACCGTTGAGGTAACGCAGCATCTGAACATCGGTGGTGACTTTTTTAATCAGTGTTTTATAGTTGCCCAGCGCATTGTCCCGATATAATTTATTGTTGAGATACGCCCATCGGGCACGCCCGATATCCCGGTATTCGGTGGCCAATAGATTGTGCCAGAACAAAACCATTTTTTCTACAATGCTGCGGTTTTGCAGGATCAACCTTTCGTTCCACCAATCACTAAACGACCGGAACCGCAAATATTCATAATCTGATCCATCGGTGGTGATCAGCCAGGGTGCATCGACCCAGGTCTGTCCGGAAGGTACATTGGGGTCAGCTATTGAATTTAAATCCGTGTATTGATTAAGGGGTGGTACAGGGACTGCACCTAAGGGTGTGATTAATTCATCGACAGCAGCGGCTGTGGTTTTTGTTAAAAAATAATCTATGTCTGATTTTTTAGCGCCATACATACATCTTTTCAACAGGTGAATAACTTGCTTCTTAGTCCAGGGACCTGCGTATGCTGTTAGACCGGATGTCGGTGTGGGGGATTGTTCAAACTCCAGTAATTCATCCAGATGCCGAAGTTTCCCCTCAACAGATAGGTCTGTCCCCTCACTAGTCGTCATTATATAATCTTTCATATAGCCCCGCTTTAATGTGAGGATAACAGGGTTTTAACACCTTAGATGATATAACAAAAAATTTTAAGGATTTTGTTTCATGATCATTTTATTCGAAAGACCTGTTCTTGCGATCAAATGATTGTAGTTGTATACAAGCGGTTTATAAAAGGAAGAAAAAATAACTGTATTTCGAAAATCAAACCAATCCCCTCGCAAGATATTAAGTACGAGGAAACGGATAGTATTGGTCTGTACTGATCAAATGATCAGAAATATTCTTTTTATTCCAATTCGGATGAATAGCCAGTGCTGCGCCTAAGGCTGAAGCTTGAGCAAGGGATGCTGCAAATACGTTATAATCACTAAAGGCATTGGCAAACATCTGCATATATACCTTGTTTTTGGAAAAACCACCATCTACAAAAATACTTTTCACAGGATTTTCACCCAGCACCAGATTTAAGGCAGTGATTTGTAAGCTTACTAAGTCGGAGATTAAGGCATGATAAGCTTCCGTGGGACCCTGGAATGCATCGAGTACCCTGTTATTAAAACCAGATTGTTTTAAACCCGAAGAATCTAAATAAGAAGTCTTACTAAGATTGTGCATAGCTGTCTCTATCATTTGGTCATATACGATAAGCTTGTAAAAATCATCCGGCACCCCAAAATGCGAGGCTATTCTCGATACCTGCTGATCATGTTCATGGCCTGCAAACAACCGGGAAGCTTTTACCGGTTTACCCTGAAAACTGATATAACACAGGCAATCCTGGTCCAGTTCTTCTGGTGTAAGTTCCTGTTCATTAAAAGGGTTGAGGGCAATACACCAGGTCCCGGTGGACAATAAGATAAATGGATCCTTTATCGAAGCAAGGTATGGAATGAGGGCGGCCGAACTGTCATGCAATCCGATTCCGCAGGAAATCATGTGTCCGCCGAATTCCACTTGTTGCGTTTCTGAAGATGGCATAACCGGAGCCAATACCTGATTAATTGATTCCACGGAAACCCAGGGATGATAGTCTTGTTTATTAAAATCCCATAACAGGGTATGACAGCCAATACTCGTAAGGTCAGAGCAGGGCAATCGGGTAAATAAGTAAGACAGATATTGGGGTAGGTGCAAGGCCAGTTTTACCGATTGAAATATTTCGGGCTTTAATTTTTTGAGGCTGTACAATTGAATTCCAGAATTCAGATTACCCAGTACCGGAGAAGCTGTTTGTACCGCAAGTTGTTTTTCACCTCCATACTTTTCACAAAACTGATGGAGAAATCCGGCATCCAGTGGTTTGAGGTAATTATATAGCGGAGCGACCGTTTTACCGGCTAAATCCAATAAAACAAAACTTGCCCCATAGGCTGAAAAATTGATTGCCCGGATATCAAACCGGGTATCCTGAATTAAATCATGGATGGTGTCCAAAACCCACCGGGTCAGAGCCCGGATATCTTCACAGGGATCTCCGTCTTCGTCCTTCGTTTCATTTAACACAACTGAAGTTTCAAAGATGACTTCATAATCGCTGTTAAAAACGAGGGCTTTTTTATTGGTTTTTCCAATATCCAGAATAGCGATCATTGAGGTTGAGGATGAGATTGAGGTTGAGGCTAAGGTTGAGGTTGAGGTTAAGGTTAAGAGGTTAGGTTAGAGACCGGTGGCGACTGTTCCCTTGCCCCTTTCTTTTATCAAGGTTTGCCTTATTTCCAGTGACCTGAATAATTTTAGTGGTTCCAATGCACCACCTGCCCTCAATCTGGCTTCGGCTATTAACGGCCTTATGTCAGTTTGAAAAGCCGATTGCAGGATTTCCTGGCAAAGGGTGACATCATTGTTTTGTTGTGCGGCTTTTAAAGCGGAGCGATCGATCAGCAGGGCTTTGGCATATGATTGTAAAATTGCTTCGACGGATTGTATTAAATCTTCGAGGGGATCTTTGACATTATGGGAGGCGTCGATCATCCAGCCGAGGTCGCGGGCATGATCCATTCCACGAACATCCATACCATCGACCAATTCATTAAAAATAAGGAACAGTTGATAAGGATTGATACTGCCTACTGTAAGGTCGTCATCCCCGTATTTGCTGTCGTTAAAATGGAAGCCACCCAGTTTTTTTTCCATGAGCAATAGGGCAACGATTTGTTCGATATTGGCATTGGCCAAATGATGACCTAGATCAACCAGGGTATAAGCCTGATTGCCTAGTTTTTGAGTATATAGAAGGGATTGCCCCCAATCCCCTACTGTCATGGAATAAAAATTAGGTTCAAATGCTTTGTATTCCACAAACATTTTCCAGTCCGGAGGCAGGGCACTATAAATCTCACCCAGGCTGTCCAGGGTTCGTTCAAACGCTTCCCTGAAATTCAACTGCCCGGGAAAACAAGAACCATCCGATAACCAGACGGTAATGGATTTCGACCCCAGTTCGATCCCATGCCTGATCACTTCTATATTATGATCTATTGCCTGCTGTCGTGTTGGTTTATATGTGTGCTGGAGTGACCCGAATTTATAACTCAATTCCTGGCCCGGTTGGTCCTGGAAGGTATTAGAGTTGACTGCATCGAAAACAACTCCGTTTTCCAGTGCAAGCTGTTTTATTGCTTTTGGATCTTCCGGTATATCCCATGGTATATGAAGTGAGATGGCCCCGCTGGATTTATTCAAAGAATGGATCAAACCGACATCATCTATTTTTTCTTCCAATCCTCGGGGTTCACCGCCGCCGGAGAATCGTCCAAACCTTGTACCTCCTGTACCCAATGCCCAACTTGGAATGGCAATCTGAAAATCGATTAATCTTTTGATTATTTCATCACTGTTTTCGATGGATTCAGATAATACCTTGAGTTTGTCCAGATGCGTTTTTTGAAGACTTTCATTATGCAGGTCAATTGATTGTTTATTGATTTTCATAGGCGAAGAAGGAGTTTATTGCTCAATTACGTTACTGGTTATATAACCTATTCTGTGGGCTACAGCCGATATACTGCTTCCCACCGGGAGATCAAATGGTTGCGTATAAATGTTCCATGCTTTGGGTGACTGTGTTCCCTTGGAAATTTGATACCCAATAGATGCCCCGGGCGTTAAACAGGTTATCGATACTTTATTGTCTTTTAATGAAATTTTCGGATTAGCCGTGATGGGTTGTTGATCTCCATTCCAGATAGACCGGACATATTCTGGTTCAGGTATCAATCCTTTATCATCAATGGATTTCATCCAGCGGTCACATTCATTACGAAGTTCAACCAGCTTGTTTTTATACTCAGGAGAGGTTGCAAGATTATTCAATTCGTGTGGATCGGTATAGGTATCAAATAATTCTTCTGCAACTTTTTTAGGCCTGAACCATTGGCTTTGAATTTCATCCAGACCCCCGGTTTCTTTTAACCTCAGCATCTCTTTCATAATGGGCATTTTCTCCCGGTACTGGACAGCCAGGTAATAAGATTTGGTTGTATCAAAATTGCGAAGGTATTTATAACGGTGATCACGAACTGCACGGATCATATCGTATTTTTCGTCAAAACGGTCTGCGCCTCCGTGAATATAAGTCCTTGGTTGATTGGCCATAAATTTTCCCACAAAGGCCTGGCCGTCGGTTGGCCCGGATACCCGGGAACCAGCTAAAGAAAGTATGGTGGGAAGGAAGTCAACAAAACTGATCAACTGGCTATCGACATGTCCTTTATTCCATTGATTGGGATACCGGATGATCATTGGCGCTTTCAAACCTGAATCGTAACACAATCTCTTTTGCCTCGGTAAGGGTCCGCCGTGATCGGCATACCAGAATACTATGGTGCTATCCAGCAAACCTTCCGCTTCTAACCTGGCCAGGACCTTACCCACCTGGTCATCCATAACTTTGACATTGGAATACATGCGTCGAATGTCCTTTAATGCCACAGATGTTTGAGGAAGGTAGGGAGGGACTTTAACTTGCAGGGTAGAGTCAATCCATAACGAGTCATTTGCTTTTTCCCAGATCTGCGATTCATGGGTGACTCCAAAATTGATGATGGAAAAAAAAGGTTGACCCGGGGCGCGGTTTTTCCAGTCTGCAGTCGGGCTGCATTCATCCCATGCAGTTGGTGGAGCCAGGAACTGATAATCCTGTTTAAACCGGTTGGTACAATAATATCCCTGCATTCGCAAATACTCACTGTGCATTCTTGCATCGACAGGTGGAAAAGCTTCATAGGCGGGTAAGCCAGGTGGAAAAAAAGGAGCTTGCGATTTGACTTGTTCAGGTGTGGGTTTCCCGCTTGCCCAAAATCCGGTGCGCATATGTTGGGCACCGAAATGTGAAGGATAAAGCCCCATAGCCAGCGCTGCCCGGCTGGGAGCACATACTCCGGAAGGGCTGAAGGTATTGGGATAACAAATTCCTTCCGCAGCTAAACGACTCAAGGCAGGGGTGAGGACAGTGGAGTCACCAAAAGGAGGAATGACCGGACTGAGATCTTCGGCTACCAGCCACAGGATATTAGGGCGGAAAGACCAGGGTTGTTTTGATTCATTGGCCTGACCTTGTTGTTTAGATGGGTTACAGGAGAAGAAACAAAATATACAGATAACTATGAGTACCTTTTTCACCTGATCAAGATAATGTTGAATTGTTGAATTGTTGAATTGAAAAACTGAAAAATTGCCTGAGGCGAGGACAATTCTACAATTCAACAATTGAGCAATTCTGCATTTCATCTCGTCGCTCCCCCATCAATCGTCAAACAAATTCCGCTGACAAACGATGCTTCATCCGATGCCAGATATAAATAACCATTCGCAATATCCTCCGGTTTACCCCATTTACCCAGTGGTATATCTGCGAGGCTCTGTTTTTTTACATCTTCCGGCATGACCTCTGTCATGGCAGTGGTAATGAAACCGGGCGCAATGCAATTAACTGTTATATTATACCTGCCCAGCTCCAGTGCCCAGACTTTGGTCATGCCGATAATAGCTGATTTGGTGGCTACGTAATTGGTTTGACCAAAATTTCCGCGGATGGCGACATTGGAGGAGGCTGAAACGATGTGGCCGTAATTTTGTGCTTTCATGATTGGAGCAACAGCCTGGGTGCAATTAAAAACTCCGGTCAGATTCACTGAAATCACCTGATCCCACTCTTCTTTGGTCATTTTAAGCAACGTCCTGTCTCTGGTAATTCCGGCATTGTTGATCAGGATATCAATTCGACCGTAAAGCTTCAGGATTTCCTCCACCGCACGCTGCACTTCATCGGCATTGGTGACTGAAACTTTATGAAAGGTGACTTCATACCCTTCTTTTTTAAATTGCCCGGTCACTTCTTTTCCTTTCTCATCAACATCCCATAAGATGACTTTCGCTCCTTCCCGGGCAAACCGTTCTGCAGTAGCACGGCCAATACCATTGGCCCCGCCGGTAATCAAAGCAATTTTGTTTTTTAGTCTCATAGGTTGTGGTTTAATATCCCCGGCAAGTGCTCCGGCCCGAGAATGAGGTACAGTACTGGTTCGTAAAGATTTCTTTCACTCAAACGAAGCTAAATTTATTAATCTTTAAAACTACGCCGGTGCAAATCTTTCTAATTTTAGCTTAGATTTGAAAATCTATGAATCGACATTGTACAAATATCCTGAATCTCTGCTTCGTCATAATTTGCCTCAACCCTGCCTGGACACAGTCAAGGGTCCTCTTGCCTGCGGCCCCTGAATCCGGGGGGTTTTCCTCCACCCGTCTGGCACGGCTGGATTCCGGCATGAACAACTGGGTAAAAAATAAATGGACCAACGGGGCAGTAGCCCTCGTAGCCCGCAAAGGAAAGATTGTTTTTAATAAATCTTATGGTTACAACGATCCGGACACCAAAGCCCCGTTGGATAAGAATGGAATTTTTAGAATCGCTTCTCAAACCAAGGCCGTTACTACCGTGGCGGCAATGATCCTGTGGGAAGAAGGAAAGTTTTCGCTGGATGACCCCGTTTCCAAATTCATTCCATCTTTTGCGAATCAACAGGTCATGGACAAGTTCAATCCGGAAGATACTACGTACACTGCTATTCCGGCAAAGCGGTCTATTAACATTCGAGACCTGCTGACCCATACCTCCGGCTTGGGGTACCCGGGCATAGGAACGCCCGATGAAAATGCACTTTATGCTAAATCCAGGATTACCGGAGGCCTTGGCATAAGAGATCAAAAACTCTCAGAGGTTATGAATCTTCTCGGTACTCTTCCATTGTTTTTTCAACCCGGTGAAAAGTGGAAGTATGGATTAAATACGGATGTGCTTGGATACCTTGTTGAATTATGGTCAGGTATGCCGCTGGAAGAATTTTTTACGAAGCGGATTTTTCAACCGCTGGGTATGAAAGACACGTATTTCAATCTGCCACCGGAAAAAGGAAAAAGGCTGGTAAACTTTTTTCAGCAGGATAAGTCAGGCGCAATTACAAAGCCGGAGTCCACTTTTGGCGGGGCGCTGGATATGAACTACCCACTTCATAAAACCGATTATTTTTCGGGAGGCGGTGGTTTGTCTTCTACTGTTTATGATTACGCCGTTTTATTACAAATGTTGCTGAATGGCGGGGAATATAAAGGTGTCCGGTTATTGGCCCGCAATACGGTGCGCCTGATGACGATGAATCAGATCGGTGATCTGGGCCTGGGCACAGCAGATAGCCGGGATTCTAAATTCGGTTTTGGTTTTTCTATTGTAACCGATAGCGGTAGCCGGCTGACTCCCAGCCAGGCAGGTACCTATGCCTGGGGCGGTGCATTTTCAACAACTTACTGGGTGGATCCTAAAGAAAATATGATCGTTTTGTTGTACCAGCAAATGTGGGGTCCACATATCGTAGATACTCAAAAAATGTTTAGAACGCTGGTTTATCAGGCTATCAACGATTGATGATTGATCCGATTGACGATTGATACGATTGACGATTGATCCGATTGACGATTGGGGATTGAGGATTAACCCAATCAACCAATTAACAGTCCTCGTTCTTCCTTTTCTTCCTTCCTCCTTAACCCCTTCCTTCATCTATCTATAAAATCCCATTGCTACCCCACCATCTAAGGAATGTTGAATTGTTGAATTGTTGAATTGAAAAATTGCCTGACAGTGCTACGATTTTGCGATCCAT
>Ga0138256_10004624_pt1 | contig 14632 bp, 9 predicted proteins | sample KNB2016incub_MG_FD_105486 | JGI IMG/M metagenome (GOLD analysis project Ga0138256, IMG submission 105486) | Active sludge microbial communities from wastewater in Klosterneuburg, Austria - KNB2014incub_MG | ecosystem: Engineered > WWTP > Activated sludge > Unclassified | place: Austria... | reverse complement strand
CTCGGCGCCATGGAGGTGTCGGACAACGGCGACATCGCCAGCTGGAAGATCCCCGGCAAAATGGTGAAGGGCATGGGCGGCGCCATGGACCTGGTGGCCAGTGCACAGAACATCATCGTCTGCATGATGCACACCAACAAGCACGGCGATAGCAAGCTGCTGAAGAAGTGCTCCCTGCCGCTCACCGGCGTGGGCTGCGTAAAGCGCATCATCACCGACCTCGGCATGTTCGAGGTGACCAAGGCCGGCTTCAAGCTCACCGAGCGAGCACCCGGCGTGAGCGTGGAGGAGATCAAGGGGAAGACCGAAGGACGGCTGGTGGTTGAGGGCGAAGTGCCTGAGATGGCGATCTGACAACACCGACATTCGTTCGACCACCGCATGAGCAACGCCAAGGTCCGGAATCCCCGCTGGGGCCACCTCCTCTACCTGATCGGGGCCAGCTTCCTCATCGGAGCCTTGGCCTTCTTCAACCGCTACCCGCTGGTGTTCTCGGATTCCGGCACCTACATCCGGGAGGCCTTCCTGCTGGAACCCCCACCGGACCGGCCCATCGGCTACAGCCTCATCATCCGGGCGGTTACGTGGGAAAGCACGCTTTGGACGGTGGTCCTCTTCCAAGCGTTCATGCTGGCTTGGCTGCTCTGGGAGACGCTGCGGAAGGTGCTGCCCCCGAAGGTGGTGCTCTGGCGTGCGCACCTGATCCTCACCCTTGTATTGGTACTCTGTACCAGCATGCCGTGGTACGCCGCACAGATCATGCCCGACATCTTCACGCCGATGATCGCGTTGATCATCTATCTGCTCCTCCGAGCACCGGAGCTGGGCCTGATGAAGCGCGGCTTCCTGTGGACCTGCCTCTTCTTCTTCCTGATCACTCACAATGCACATGTGGCCATGGCTGCCCTGCTGCTGGTGGGAATGGCCACCCTGCGGCTGGTGCGGAAGAGCTGGTTTGCATGGCCACGCTTCTGGCCGAACCTTGGCGGTATGGCATTGGTGCTGGTTTCCGGTGTGGCCTTCATCGCTTGGTTCAATGGGCAGAACGGCATGCGCCCCGTGTTCTCCCCCGGCGCGAACGTCTTCCTTTCCGCCCGCCTGTGCGAGAACCGCCTGCTCACTGATTTCTTGGACGAACATTGCGCGGACCGCGACTATGCGCTCTGCCCTTACAAAGACGAGCTCCCCATGATCCCCGGAAATTTCATCTGGGCGGAGAACAGCATTTCCACCAGGCTGGCACCGAAGATGACCGTGGCCGACTCGCTCTTGGCACCCATGGTGCACGACCTGTTGAGCGAGCCTAAATACCTGGGGCGTTTCCTCCGCAGCAACCTCGTCGCCTCCATCATCCAGCTGTTCCAAGTGAACGCCGTCTCGGGCCTTTCGCCTTACGAGCTCGGCTCCGCGCCCTACCGGGAAGTGGCCGATCGCCTGCCATGGGAACTCTCCACCTACAACAGCTCCATGCAGGCCAATGGTGCGTGGTGGGACACCGGATTCAGTAACCGGGTGGTGCAGTTGGCGATGCTCTTGGCCCTGTTCGTGCTGGTTTGGACCCGGTCTGCATGGAAGGCACACCCGCAACTTCGGTTATTGGTGCCCTTGCTCTTGATCTGGGTGGTTCTCAACGCCGTGGTCACCGCCAGCTTGGCCAACGTTTATGACCGGCTTCAATCACGGGTGGCCTGGTTGATGGTGCTGGCCGCTTGCTTGGCCATCACGCAGACCGCATGGGGCCGTAGGTATCTGGAAAAGCCCGACTTTCGCGCCGGCTGAAGGCGCTTGATGTGGACTTTTGCAGGCAGAAAAGCAGCCCGACCGGCCAGGCCCCATTTTCTTCTCCGCCTGATTCCCCATGAACAGCCTTAAGCCCAAGACATATCAGCGCGAGGCGGTCATTGTCTGGTGCCTTTTTGCGCTGCTCGCCTACTTCCCCCTCTTCTTGAACCTGGACGTATTGCCGCTCAGGATATGGGACGAGGCGCGATTGGCTGTGAATGCGCTTGAAATGACCAAGAACCATCACGTCCTGGTCACCTATTACGACAGTACTCCGGATCTGTGGAACACGAAGCCTCCCCTCCTTATTTGGTGCCAAGCGGTGCTTTTCATGATCCTGAGGCCCGGAGAGTTAGCGTTGCGCCTGCCTTCAGCGATCTCTGGCCTGCTCTCCGGGGCTGCTTTGGTATACGCCTGTTGGAAATGGTTGCACCGGCCTTGGATGGGGTTGATGGCGGCATTGATCTTGGTGACCAGCGCCGGGTACATCGACATGCACGTGGCCCGTAGCGGCGATTACGACTCCATGCTGACAATGTTCGTGCTCATCGTTCTCCTTTGCGTTTTCCGTTATGAACAGACCCGGTCGCGAAAAGCCTTAACTCTTCTCTTCATATCCTTGGCGTGCGCGATATTGACCAAAAGTGTTCAAGGACTCATGATCCTGCCCGGGTGCGCGCTCTACCTGTTGTTCACCGGGGCGTGGCGGGACTTCCTGAAGGAGAAACGCACATGGCTGGGGCTATTGGGGGTGGTGATCATCGCGGGCGGGTACTACCTGGGCCGTGAAGCTTCGGGGCCGGGCTACCTGAAAACAGTGTGGGAAAATGACATGGGCGGCAGGTATGGTGCGGTGGACGGTGGCCACGTTGGGTCGTGGGATCATTTCATTCACCGCTTCATACATGACAGTTTCAACACTTGGTATTTGCTCATACCATGCGGCATTGTCATCGGCCTGGCACACAGGGATCTCGCATTACGTCGCTGGGCCTTACTGCTTACTTGCGCCGGTTCCTGTTATCTGATCGCCATCAGCTCAGCGGCAACGAAATGCAATTGGTATGATGCCCCACTCTATCCTGTGCTCGCCGCCATAGGTGCGATCGCCCTGCATGCGGTATTTACTTGGCTCAGGGATACTCGGCTGTTGGATACCCGGATCAACGCGGCACCGTTCCTCGCCTTCTTTCTTGCATTTGTGCTGCCTTATTCCGCCATCTTTGACAGCGTTTACCATATCCAGGAACGGGTTTGGGAAAAGGATTTCTATCAACCCATGAAATTCGTGCAGGATGCAACAAGGGGAAATCGCGAACCCAAGGCGGAGTTTTATTGCTTTGATGGAGACAATGCCCCCATGCTTTTTTATTCAATGATGCTTCACGACCAGGGCCATGCATTCCGCTATATCGCCATGACCGATATCAAGGTCGGACAGCGGGTCATGGCCAGTGAAGGTCTGGTGAAGCAGTACATTGAATCCATCTATACGTACAGTATGCTTGATTCGAAGGATGAGGTGAACGTCTATGAGATAACAGGGGCCAAGCATGAACAACCTTGAGATCTCTTTGGTGGTGCCCATCCTCAATGAGGAACCGATCATCGACGAATTGGCCCGGCGGTCGATGCTTGCCTTGGAGAGCATATCCCTGCATTGTGAGCTGATCATCGTGGACGACGGAAGCACCGACGGAAGTTTGGCGGGCCTGAAAGCACATCATGCACGGGATCCACGCATCCGGTACATCTCGCTCAGCCGGAATTTCGGACACCAGATGGCGATCACGGCCGGGCTGGATACCGCCCGTGGCAATGTGGTCGTGATCATGGACGGGGACCTTCAGGATCCACCGGAGCTGATCCCTGAACTCTATCAAAAATACCTGGACGGGGCACAGGTGGTATACGCCAAACGCAGGGTCCGGCTGAAGGAACCGACCTGGAAGCGATGGACCGCGAGGACCTTCTACAGAATGCTCCGGTCGATCACGCACATCGATATCCCCATGGATACCGGGGACTTCCGCTTGGTTTCGCGAAAAGTGCTTGTAAACCTCGGCGAAATGCGCGAGCGCGACCGATTCCTCCGTGGTCAGATCGCCTGGCTCGGATTCCGGCAGGAATCAGTGCTTTATGATCGTCCCGGCCGTACGACCGGTGAACCCAAGTACACCGTACGGAAGTCCGTAGGTCTGGCCCTGAGCGGTATATTCTCTTTTTCCAGCCTTCCCCTGCGGATGGTCTCTTTCTTCGGGCTGATCGTATCCTTCATCGCATTCTGCATCATCCTCTATGCCTTGTGGTCCAAGTTGATCAGGGGGGATGTGATCAGTGGTTGGACCTCTTTGATCATCAGCACCATGTTCATCGGAGGGGTCCAGCTTCTATCGCTCGGAGTGATCGGGGAGTATTTGAACCGGATCAATATGGAAGTTCGGAAGCGGCCCATGTACGTGGTGGACCGGTCCTCCGAGAACAACAACCTTGAACCCTCCTAACTTGCGGGCCTTGAACCCCGACCCCTTGGCAACTTTGTGCGCCCTCTCCATCATCATCCCCGCCTACAACGAGGAGCGGACCATCCACTTGATCCTGGACAAGGTGCGCGACGTGGAACTGATGAACGGGATCACCAAGGACGTGGTGATCGTGAACGACGGCAGCACGGATGGCACCGTGGCGGCAATAGAGCGTTACATGGCCGCCAACCCCGGCATGGGAATCCGTTTCATCCAGCAGCCGAAGAACATGGGCAAGGGCGCCGCCATCCATCGTGGCATCAAGGAGGCCATCGGCGAATACCTCATCGTGCAGGACGCCGACCTGGAGTACGACCCGCGCGAGTACAACGACCTGCTGCGGCCCGTGGTGGAAGGATTCGCCGACGTGGTGTTCGGATCGCGCTTCATGGGCCACCACCCGCACCGCATCCTCTTTTTCTGGCACAGCATCGGCAACAAATTCCTCACGAACCTGTCCAACGCGTTCAACAATTTGAACCTCACGGACATGGAGACCTGCTACAAGCTGATCCGTAGCGACATCGCCAAGGGACTTGTGCTGAAGGAGAACCGCTTCGGATTCGAGCCGGAGGTGACGGCGAAGCTGGCCCGAGTGAAAGACGCGCGCATCTATGAGGTGGGCATCAGCTACTACGGTCGCACCTATCTGGAGGGCAAGAAGATCGGCTGGACGGACGGCTTCCGGGCCATCTGGTGCATTGTGAAATACGGGCTTTGATGGGGATCGGCCGGAAGGTGTTCATCCCGATCCTGTCCGCATTTGCACTGGTGGCCTGCTCGCGACCAGCCACTGCGGATTTCATCACTCTCAAGAACGGTCATTTTGAGGACTGCGGCCGTCGGTTCTTTCCGCTGGCGGTCAATTACATCCTCCACCTGCAGTTCGAGGATTCAACCTGTTGGGCCGCACCATTCAGGAACTATGAGCGGAACGATGTGTTCCGTTTCAACCACCGGGACTCATCGCTCATGCTGGTCAAGGCGGAATTCGAGCTCATTAAGCAGATGGGCTTCAATACGGTACGATTGGTGGGCATTACATCGGACCTGATAATGACCGAAGGGGACTCCGCGCTGAGCCTCCGCGCCCAATATGGCTTTGGCACTGATTCCCTATACCGGTTGAGCGGGGACCAGTCGCGCCGCTATTTCAACGCCTTGAATGACGTGGTGCAACTGGCGGAAGAGACCGGTCTGAGATTGATCCTGCTGGTGAAGCTCGTACCCGGGCAGCCGGAGTACGAGGCTCAATGGCTGAAGATGGCCGACCGCTTCCGGGACGACCCCGCTGTGATGGCCTACGACTTTTTCAATGAACCGCTTTACTTCGATATCCACGACCGGCCCAAGCGGGAAGTGCATGAACTGGTGAAGGGCTGGCAGGAAAAGATGCGGACCCATGCCCCCCACCAGCTCAGCACCATCGGGCTGGTGGGCGTGCCCGAGGTGTTCGCCTGGGACCCCAATGTGCTCGCGGTCGATTTCATCTCCTTCCACCCTTATGAGTACGAACCCGAACAGGTCCGGAACGAGCTCTATTGGTACGGCGAACAGGTGGACAAGCCCTGGATCATCGGCGAGACCTCGCTGCCCGCCGACAATGATTCGGTGCCCTATGCCGACCAGCTTGCATTTGCCCGGAACACCCTCGCGCAAACGGTGGCCTGCGGGGGTGTTGGTTATTCTTGGTGGCAGTTCAAGGATGTGAAATGGGGGAAGTTCCATGCGGACTACATGGGGGTGATGAACCAGCAGGGCTGGACGGAAGCGGGTCCCGGCCTGCCCCGGGTGGAAGGCACGATAAAACCAGTGGTCAAGGCGTTCCAAGAATTCGACCCGAAAGCCAAACCGGGGAAATGCGTCATGCTGCCCAACTATTACAACTATTCCTCACTCCACGGGGCAAAGCTCACCGGGCGGCTGGTGAACAGTGACCGTCGGCCGGTGGAGGGCGGTGTGATCCTAGGCTGGAACGAAGGCTGGACCCGCTCCTATTATACCACTTCGAAGGCGGACGGGAGCTTCGAACTCTACGGCGATTTCCGGTTCCACCATTGGATGGTCTCGGCCACCCGCTACTCAATGGTGCGCGGTGATTGTTTCCCGAACGAATTCCTGACCGGGAAGGACAGTATCCCAAGCTATTACTTGGGTGACCTGGTCTTGGAGAAGGTTGGATACGCGAACAAGCCCGGAAAGTAGAGCTACCGGTTCCCCGGCTGGACGATCACCTCGAACCGGGCATCCGGCCCTGTGGTGTCACTGGTGGCGGATAAGCGCTTCGTGGCCGGGTCCAGGGTCACATAGTGTCCGTTGTACGCCCGGATGGCGACCAGGCCGCTGTCGATCGGTTCCAAGGTGAAGAGCCCGAAATCACCCACGTCCGGGGCCGTGGCCGAGACTTGATCCTCCCGCTCCAGCTCGGCGCACAGGTAATTGCCGTTGTGGCAGAGGAAGGCATAGCGGCCGTCCGCAGTATGCACCCGTCGGAAGGTTTCCCATACAGCGGGGCGCGTCCGGTCGGCGATGGCGATGCCGCCCTTGGACTCGTCCGCACAAACATATTCCCCATTGGCGGCCTTGATCTGCACGATGTCCATTTCCGACACCGGCACCGCCAAGCCAGGGACCTCTTCGATCCGGTCCGTTGTGATGCCGTTGAACTCGCACCAGTTGGCCAAGGTGCGATGGTCCATATCATCAAAGAACTTGATGTAATTCCCCGGATACGAGCCCGTGTATGCATTGACGATCGGGATCCCGAGCGCCTGGGCCGCGAGCATGGCAGAGATCTGGGTGTTGATGGTACGGATATGCCTGTCCTCTTCGTCCATGATGGCCAAGGGCGGTTCGTAGGCGATAGCATCGTAGGCAGCATCCGCCCTGTACTCCCGCGTGATCCGCCTTTCGATCTCGGTCACCAGATCGCGCGACTCATGCTTGTCGAATCGCCTCAACCGTTCCACATCCCAACGGTTATCCTGCACCACCATCACGGGGAGGGCGATGGTGAGGACAACGGCCGCCCACCGCTTGCGGAACAACGGCGCCAGTACGGCCGCGAACAGGAAGAGGAAGAAGAGGACCTGTACGTTGATGTACCGGTCGATGGCGCGCAAGGCAGCAAAACCGGGCACTTCAAAGACACATGCATAAAGGGTATGGCCGCCGAGGTTCAGGCTGAAGAGGGTGCTCAGCACCAAGGCCGTCCCGATCCCGAGGACAAACCTCCGGTCGGTGGACCTGATCCGCTTGGAGAGCAGCAGGAACGGCGCGGCCAGCACGGTCAGCCAAGGAATCGCACCAATGAAGTGGAAGTGTGACCACCACTGCGGGAAGGCGTTCACGCCGACCTCGGAGAGTGAACGCCATGAAAGTGCCGCCGGATGGGTGAAGAAATAGGAGGTCGGTCGGGGGATCGACGCGATGACATCCTCAAACTTGCGTGTGCCCAGATCATGCGCAACGCTGATGTAAGGAAGCATCAAGGGTGCCAGCAAGAGCAAGCCGATGCAGATGGCGGCCACCCAGCCGAGCACAAAGGGCATGGAGCGGAAACGGCGCAGGTACGAAGGTGCGCGATAGGCGATCGCATGGCCGACCAATAGGAAGAACAAGGCATAGGAGAGAATGAAGCCCAAGTAGATCGCGCAATAGAACTGGTACACGGTAGCCAGAACGGCCAATAGCAGGTACTTCCAGGAACCCGTGCTGAGATGCCGCCAGAGCAAGAGGAAGGCGAGCGGTGCCATGAACTTCGGAAAGACCTGCAGGTTGTTGATCTGGCCGATGTTGTAGATCCCAAAAGCGAATATGTAGGCGGCGCATGCGGCGAGCACCAGGTTGCCTGACCATTTCCGCACCGCCACCAGGCAGCACCAATAGTTCAAGGAAAACATCGCCAACAGCCAGAGCTGAAAGGATGACTCCCGGTCATACCCGAAGTACCGAAATGCGGAGTAGATCGGGGCCGTGCCCAAGAGGTTGTCCGATAAAGCGATGACGTTCTTGTAGGGATACATGAACGGGGCGTCCCAGTAGCGGGGCGTTTTCCCCGTGATAAAGGCATGGAAATGCTCCAGTATGTAATTGTTGAAACGCGCATCGCCAAGGTCCCCCGGAATGAGCTTAAGGTCCGGGCCGAAGATGGTTACCGGCACAGACCAGGTGCCGACCAGGAACAGGCCGATGGCCACGAAAAGCCCGATCGGGAGCATCCACCAAGGTGCGGGGCCCGTTCCTCGTTCATAGAGGCTTTCGTTAGGCGGTGATCCATCCATCGTATTGTAGACTTGGTATAAGTCAGTGGCTTCCCGCGCGTATCGGGGTCACGATATGCGCGGTGGCAAAGTAATGCGAACAAGGGCCGTCCTCCGAAGATGGTATCCGGCAAAACCGGTCCGAACGACCTGTAGGAGGAGGCTTGAGGAAGAAGTGTGATATTCGCATCCGTGATCCCTTTGGGCCGGGCACTGCCGTTCCCCAGGATGCAGATCACCATTGGGACCCAAGGAAAGACCGGGCCATGGCCCAAGATGTCCGAACAGAAATGGAACGCGTGAACCTCCCCGGGCCCGAAGGCACACACCTTGGCCAAAGTCGTATTGCAAACTTCCCGTGGATGGTCGTATCCATCGGGTTGCTCCTGCTGGCGTATACCACCGTCCGGGTGATCACGGTGTCCTTCTCCTGGGACGAGAGCTGGACATACATCCACCATGTTTCCAAGGCCATGTTTTACCAACAGGCCTATGACAAGATGGGCGGAAACCATCACCTCTTGAACGTCTGGTCGATGTGGCTCAGTTCGAAGCTTTTCGGCGATGGCACGCTGGCCCTCCGCCTCCCGAACCTAATGGCCCATGCGGTCTATCTCTATGCCACGGGACGGATCGCATTGAAGGCGCGATCCAGGTTCCTGGCAGTGGCCGTCTTCCTCCTAATGAACCTCCATCCCTATTTGTTGGACTTCTTTTCGCTTGCCCGTGGTTATGGCCTGGGATGTGGCTGGATGATGCTGTCCTTGTGGCATGTGTGGCGCTACTTCGACGAGGGGCAGTCCGCCCGGCAGGTTTTGTGGGCCGCTATCTACGCATCGCTGTCCACGATGTCGCACGTGATCATGATCAATTTCCTGCTCGCTTTGGGCTTGGCATTCCTGTTCATTTGGGCCGCACAGGTGGGGCGTACCGGGCTGTGTGCTTGGAAGCGGCACTTGCTGGTATTGTGCATAGCCATTGTGGTGGGGCTGGCATTGATCCTGCCCAACGCACTGGGGCTTTTCAACGGGGGATCCCTGAATTTCGGGTGTGACACCTTCTGGGACTGTATGGTCGGCAGCCTTGGGCAAAAGGCCCTCTACCACATGCCCTACGCCACACCGGTACTGAGGATCATGGCCATCGCGATACTGTCCGTCGCCCTAGTGTGCGCACTGACCTTGGCGATGGCCTTCCGTGGCGGTTGGCTGCCACGGACACGGCCGATGTTATTCGGTGTCTTGGTCCTCGGGGGATGTCTGCTGTCGTTCTTTATGCAGCAGAAACTTTTCCAAGTGCCATTGCCCCAAAGCCGGACAGGGCTCTTTCTGCTTCCGTTGGTGGCATTCATCCTGGCTACGGCTTTGGTGGCATGGCCTCGACCCGCATGGCCTCCCTCCCTTGCGGCAGGCATCCTCTGCATCCCGCTGATCATCCATCAATACAATTGCTTCAACCTGAAATATGTGGTGGAGTGGAAGTCGTCCGGGGAAGTGGCCCGCATGTTGGACATCATATCCAAAGATCATTTGCCATTGACGGAGGACCGCCCCATCGTCACCCTTTGTTCCAGCTTTGAGAGTTGGGGCAGCATACCCTATTACCAGCGCACGCGGGGCATGGAATGGCTTGTCACCACGACGCGAAGACCTCCCGAACCCTATCTCCCAAGCGACTACTACATCGTTGAATATGATGGCTATGATCAAGTGGATACCGCCAATTGGAAGTTGATGTACCGCTCGGAGGCCACCAACACGACCCTCTATCGCGATGAGCGATGGAGAAACCCCGACCCGGAGGTCCTGTTCCGGGAAAAGCAAGATATGGAAGGCGGTGACTTGGCCGGACGGTCCACCGAGCATGCGGTGAGCGGCAGCCAGAGCGTCCGGTTCGACACGTTGACACGCTCAACGGCTTCGATCCGATGGGTGGTCCCTTCCGGTCTTAACAGTGCAAAACTGGCATTCACTGGCTCCGGCATGGTGCTGCAACAGGATGACTCGAACTGGCTCTCGATCCTGCTCACAGTGACAAGGGATGGCAAGGAAGTGTCCCATGCCGATGTATCTTCGGCTATGCAGACTACAACCTTCGGTGAATGGAACAGGGTCGGGGTCTCCCTTCATCCAACAGTGCCGCTAACGGAGGGCGATGTCGTTGAGTTAAGCGTCTGGCCGTTGACCTCGGATACCCCGATCTATCTGGACGATCTGGAACTGACCGCGCTACACTGAACCCATCACTCGGTTTTCCCCGCGGCAATGCTGCCGACAGCCTCCATGACCTGCGGCCAAGTGGGGTCTTCTGAAAAACGGGCGCGTTCATATTGCTCGATCATCCCGAAGTTCAGCCGCACGAAAGCCCAGAGCACTAGCGCCGTGAATACCCGCAAGGACCAGGAACGCCGCATCACCGAGCGAAAGAACCACGCAAAGGGAATGGCGAACAGGCCGTAGAGGTCGATCAATCCGCGATATCCGTAGGCCCCACCGAGCCACCAGCTCCACCACGCGCTGTAGATGAGCACAGTGAGGACGAAGATCAACAGGACCGAGCGAGCGGGGCGTCTGCCGCGCCAAGCTTGAACAAGCAAGGTGGCGATCACGATGAGAAAGATCGGGCTGTACGCGAACCAGCCGTTCCGCGGGCTGAAGAGGACCATGCCCGGTACCATCTTGTCGAACTCGAAATGTTCACCCTTGTAAGCGTAGCCGTTGGCGTACCAATCCCCGGTGATGTGGTGCCAATAGATGGATTGCAGCACCCACGGGACCAGGCCGAGGATCAGGCCGAGGACGAAAACACCGCGGTGGCCCAGTAAGTTTTTCCACGCGCCCCGGATCCCGGCCGGGGAACGCCACGCCATCCAGAGCGGGAACAGGGCGACCACGATGTTCAACTGGCGTACCAGCAGCATCAAAGCACCGGAGACGAGGAAAAGGAAAACATGCGCCCGGCGCGGCCCGTCGATCACCCGAAGCCCGCACCAGCAAAAGAGGGTAACGAGAAAATACGAGTATACATGCGACATCAAGGGCTGGTCCGTCGCGTAGTAGAACAGGTTGCTGCCCGCGTAGATCGCGATCACAGCCAATAGAGCCGCCGACGTGGTACTGTACCGCCGCGCCAGCTTGAAACTCAGCACGGCCCCGGCCCCGGCGTAGGTCGCGGTAGCTGCCATCATGCACGCTGCATTGGCCGGGTTGTATCCGGTGTCCGGATAGCCGAAGAACCAGGTGAGCAATTCGGAGAGGAGGAAGAACGGAAGTTGGAGGACGGAAACACCCAGAGTGAAGAGGTTGATCGCCTTGGTCTCCGAGATCATGTGGGACCAGGGCATCATGTCCCACTTCCCCGTGATGAAGGCCGTGGGCAACCATTGGTAATAACCCTGCCCGTCCCATGCCTTCCAGAAGAAATCGTACGTGTTCCCGCCGCCGATGATCCAGGCCGCCCGGAACGAAAGGATGACCACCAACATAAAGAGCAGCCATTCAAACAAGTGGCGGTCCCGCCGATAAGCCTGCTGTGCTCGCATTGTTCTGATCGGTGAGCATGACGGGACCTAAGATCGCCCCGGTCGCTCCCGGCAAAGTAAGGCGAAGTATTCCCATTGAACGGCAGGTCCGGCCTGAATGAAATGCGAGCCGGAATTAAATCTGAACTTGCCGTGCGTTACATCGGATGCGTTGATGCATCTTCGGCCCACGCCAAGAGGTATTAGCGCTTTTGGAACACCGGTCCATGCCCACCAAGTATCTTCTACCTTCTCCTTCATTGGCGACCTTGATCTTGATCTGGGCGATCCTCGGAGCATGGGTCTTTCAACCCACGAAAGGGACCATGTTCACATGGGATTCCTTCGGCTACCACTTGTACCTGCCGGCGGCCGTGATCGATCACGACCCTTTGTTGAAGGACTTCGACCGGGTGGACCAAGCGCGCAAGGACCAGGATGCGTCAGGCACGTTGTACCAGATCAGCACATTCCCCGACGGCCGGCATGTGATCAAGTACCCCATGGGCCTCGCAATGGTCTGGAGCCCTTGGTTCATGGCCTGCCACATGATCGCCGGTGCGACCGGCCAGCCTCAGGACGGCTATTCAGTGCCTTACGATCGGTCGATCCGGATTGGTGTTTGGATCTATCTCTTGTTGGGGCTGCTGGCGCTCAGGGCCGTGCTTCGCCATCGCTTCAGCGAGTGGATCACGGCCTTCACGCTCCTGCTGCTCTTCACCGCGACGAACCTCATTGATCAGGCCACGATGGGCATGGCAATGCCGCATCTGCCGCTCTTCTGCCTCTACGCCGGGATCATTTGGGCCACCCTCTGTTGGACCGCTGATCGGAGCTTCGGAAAAGCTCTGGTACTCGCCGTGCTTATGGGCTTGGCGATGCTCATCCGTCCCAGTGAAGGACTGAGCTTGTTGCTCCCTTTCCTCTGGTGTGGGGAAGAGGAAGTATCCTCTCCATTTACCCGGGCATGGCGGCTTCGGAAGCAATGGGCCGCGATCGCCATCGTAATGTTCGTGATCGGCCTACCCCAGTTCATCTACTGGAAAGCGGCCACCGGCCATTGGATCTTGGATACCTACAACAACTCCGGCGAAGGTTTCGACCTGTTGACACCGCACACCTGGCCGTTCCTCTTCGGTTTCCGCAAGGGCTGGTACATATATACCCCGTTGATGCTGCTCGCCACTGCGGGGATCTTCCTATTGCGAAAACAATGGCGCGAGGCCTATTTGCCGATACTGGTCTTCTTCCTCCTCAACCTATACCTGCTCTCCAGTTGGACCTGCTGGTGGTACGCGGATAGTTTCGGCTCACGCGCCATGGTGGGATCTTATGCGGTGATGGCGCTTCCGCTGGCCGCCGTGCTGCATTGGGCAAAGAACGGATCGATGCTCCGCCGAGCGGGCATGGTGGCGCTCTTGGCCGCTTTTACGCTGCTCAATCTCTTTCAATACTGGCAGTTCAAGCAGGGTATTATCGATCCTTCACGCATGACCAGAGCGGCATATGCAGCCAGCTTTGGCAGGACGGAAAAGCCGGGGAACCTGGAAGACTTGCTGCTCGTCCGGCGCTCGTACAGCGGCGACCAGGGAATACCGGATACAGCCCGCTATGTCAGCACGCCCCTGCCGGAGATATCCGCACAGCTACCCAAGGCGGACACCATGTTCTTTGATACAGCCAAGGGAATTACAAGGAGCGCATATCGTTTGGACAAGGACCACCTCTTCTCCCCGGCTATCCATATCCCCTTCAAGGAGCTGACCTCCCACGACCATGCCTGGGTGGAGGCCGAATGGCAAGTACTGGTACCAACACCCGGCACCAAGGGCAGCTTCGTCTCCACATTTGAGCACTACGGCGGGAACTATGCATACACCGCGAAGGACTTGGAGCAAACGGGCACAGTTCCGGATACATGGACCACTGTCCGTACCTATTACTTAACTCCAGAAGTGCGCAATAAGAAAGACCTGTTCGTGTGCTACTTATGGCTTCGAGACACGGTCCCGATGTTCGTCTCCGGGCCGGTTATCACCACCTTCCAGCCGAAAGGCAGGCCGTGACCGCACGAAGGTCACACCAACGCAATATCCTTCTCCTTCACCACAGCCTCCCCACGTAACCGCAGATACAGCTGCGCCGTGGCCACCACGTCCTTCTTGCAGTAGGTGGCGATGCGCTCCAGGTCCTTGTCCTCGTAGTACACACGCGCCACGTCGGCGCCGGAGATGTCGTCCTTGGGCGTGGGGATTCCGAGGATGTGCGTGAGCAGCGCCAGCGAGGTGAAGTTCTTGCGGTCGCCGAAGCTCCACATGTTCATGGTGTCGAGAAAGCCAACTTCCCACGGCTTCAGGCCGCCCACGTCCAGCAGCTTCGGCAGCTTGATGCCGTGTACGATGCAGCGCCGCGCGATCCAAGGGAAGTCGAACTCCCTGCCGTTGTGGCCGCACAGCCAGTGGTCGTCGGTGCTGTAGTTCTTGTTGAGCATGTCCACAAAGCGGTGGAGGACATCCCGCTCATCATCACCATGGAACGAGGTG
>Ga0138256_10004622_pt1 | contig 14634 bp, 1 predicted proteins | sample KNB2016incub_MG_FD_105486 | JGI IMG/M metagenome (GOLD analysis project Ga0138256, IMG submission 105486) | Active sludge microbial communities from wastewater in Klosterneuburg, Austria - KNB2014incub_MG | ecosystem: Engineered > WWTP > Activated sludge > Unclassified | place: Austria... | reverse complement strand
GGTGTCAATTGGGGTGAGGCTATAAAAATTGGAAATTCATTATTGATTTCGCCATTGTTTGGATTTTCAATGGCCATTGTTCTCATGTTTATTTTGAAGCGAATTATAAAGGATAAAGCTATTTTTAAAGAGCCGGAATTGGATACCCGACCACCATTTTGGATACGTGCTTTGTTAATTACAACATGCACATTGGTTAGTTTTTTTCATGGCTCTAATGATGGACAAAAAGGGGTAGGCCTGATGCTTATTGTTTTAATCGCTTTTATGCCTTTACAATATGCGCTGGCACCGGATTTTAATAAAGCAGCGTGTTCCTCACAATTGTTTAGAATAGAAGAAGCATTGAATTATGAATCCGCTCATAATTATGAAATGGAGCGTGTACTGTGTAATCGAGCTGCAGATATAAATAGTTTTGCAAATTACATCAACGACATGGATATTAAAGATCCAAAACGAGTAATGAGTGTTAGAAAGCAAATGGGTATTGTAGCAAAAGAATTGGATGTATTAATCAAAGAACCCAACTTGATCCACAATAGCGAAAGTAAGAAACTAATTAAAAAAGGAATTTCAATGCTTAAAAATAACACCCAACACGTGCCAAGCTGGGTTATTGTACTCATTTCCATAGCATTAGGTATAGGGACGATGATCGGATGGAAACGTATAGTGGTAACTATTGGAGAAAAGATTGGAAAACGACATATGACCTTTGCTGAAGGAGCTACTGCGGAATTGATTGCTTCCAGTACTATAGGTCTTGCGTCCCAACTTGGTTTGCCTGTATCAACAACACACGTGCTATCCTCCGGAGTAGCTGGAGCAATGGTTGCCTCTAAAGGTATTAAGAATCTGCAATCCGGAACGGTTAAAAGTATCGTGTTAGCATGGGTATTGACGCTTCCTGCCACCATTATCTTAAGTGGGGGATTGTATTTATTGTTCAGGTTATTTATTTAAAAAAAAAGGCACCAGTCGTAAGTCATCAGTCATCAAGTAGAAAGTTAATCGGTGATCGGTTTGGATGGTAATCGGTTTGATTTGTAATCGGTAATCGGTGATCGGTTTGAATGGTAATCGGTTTGGATGGTAATCTGTTTACGGTCGATGGCATCAATCATCAGGCTTGAATGGTAATCGATGATCAATTAGGTAAGTTATTAGTCGTCAAGATGATTTGTGGGTCTCTTCATGAGTTGGTTCAAGTAAATATGGTGTTTTTTCATAATATTATTTGAGGTTTATATATTTATTTATATAACTTATAATTGTCTTATTATCAGCTATATATAAGTAATTTTTTGAACAAAACATATTACTAAAATTAATAAATTATAAAAAATTGGTATATATTTTGATTGTAGGAACTGGACTAAAAGATAGTCATAACATTTATTCCAATTCGTAAACATACATTCATGAACCGATTTAAAACTTCAATTCAAAAGCAATGGCCAACTTTATTAGGAATATTCCTGATGAGTTTAACTGTTTCAGTTATAAGCGCTAGGCCAATTTTAGGACAGAGATCATTAATGCCTACATTGGCCTGTAATGATTTGATTCAAATTACTCTAGACTCTAATTGTTATGCAACGGTCACTGCAGATATGGTATTAGAGGACATGGTAGGTGTGGAAGCTGATTATTACATTGAGGTTTCATATCACGGTGCGGTTCAACCTGATCTCGATTTCGATCATACGGACATCAATAAAACCTATGATTTCAAAATATGGCACATCGCTTCAAAAAATTCTTGTTGGGGTAAAATAAAAATCGAGGATAAACTAGCTCCTAAATTATTGTGCTCTAATGATACAGTAAGGTGCGCTTCTCTCTTAGATCCGGATAATCTAGGGTTTCCAATTCCAGCTTATTATAGTCCATTGATAATTGCACATTCCACTATAGCGAGAAAGTATATCGTATACAACTGGGATGCATGTGGTTCAGCCATGTTATCTTATGAAGATATTATAGAATCCAAAGATTGTTCATCAGATTTTATTCGTAAAATTTATAGATCATGGACTGCTATGGATGAAGCCGGTAATATATCCCGATGCAATGATACCATTTGCGTTTTGGAACCAACAGAAGCAGATATTGTATATCCACATCATTACGATAATATTGATTTACCTTATTTACATTGCGATGATACTTTTCCACGATTGCCAAACGGGAATCCTTCGCCAGAGTTTACAGGACATCCTGTACCTATTGGCTGCTCTACTTTAAATGCAACCTACACTGATCTGAAAATTTTTGTATGTGAAAGTTCATATAAAATATTACGACGATGGATCATTTTAAATTGGTGTACCGGAAAATTAACTGAATACAATCAATTCATTAAGGTCATAGATGATCGTGCACCTGTTTTTAGATGTCCAAGAGATTTTACAGTGGGAATGGTATCCTATACCTGTGCGGCTACAATAAAATTGCCTGCACCGGATTCTGTACAAGATTGTGGCAGCTGGACTTATGATGTTTTTGTGAAATTAGCTGAAACTGCACCTGGTTTTGAACCTCCATTGACTAAAGATTATATATGGTACAATCAAGTAGATAGTAGTTTTTATTTAGTTGGTGCACCTGCTGGTCGTTTGTGGTTAATTTATATAGTAACCGATGCATGTGGTAATGCAGATACTTGTCAGACTGAAGCAGGGATTAGGGATAATCTACCGCCATTAGCAATTTGTGATCAAAAAACAGTAGTTACGCTCACAACAGATGGAACTGCAAAAGCATTTGCTGCGACTTTTGATGATGGATCTATTGACAATTGCGAAATTGATTCATTCAAGGTAAGAAGGATGTCAGATCCATGCAATAACCATACAGATGTATTTGGACCTTATGTTGAATTTTGTTGTTTAGATATTGGCAATACCGTTTTAGTGGCGTTTGAAGTAATCGATAAATTTAGAAATAGAAATACTTGTATGGTTGAAGTATCTGTGCAAGAAAAAGAATCACCTGTTATCATAGCTCCGACAGATGTTACCATTTCTTGCGAATTTGATAGAAGTGATTTAAATGCTTTTGGACAAATCAGATATAAAGAAAGTGATCGTAAGCCAATCGTTATAAAGGATTACTATTACAGTGCTCCAAAATATATAGCAGGATTGGATGGCTATGCTTACGATAATTGTTTTGTTTCTGTAACTGAAGAAGTCGAATACCGATTGAAATGCAATCAAGGTGAGATCATTCGTAAATTCACAGCAACTGATAAACAAGGATTACAAACTGTAGCCTATCAAACCATTTATGTTTGGAATCCAAGACCATTTATGACTTTTGATGGAACAGACATTAAATGGCCAAGAGATACTGTAATATATACTTGCCGCAAAGCAGAGACAGCACCAAGTATTACAGGGGCGCCTATTTTTAAAAATGTGAACTGTGCTCAGGTTGCAGCTAATTTTGATGACTTGCGATTAACTCAGGTAGATAGTGTGTGTTATAAAATATTAAGAACATGGACTGTGGTGGATTGGTGTCAATATAAAGCGAATCCCGAATTTGGAATTTGGAAATATACCCAATTGATTTATATTAAAAATTCAGAACCACCTACTATTTTGTCATGTAATCCATTAGATGTTTGCGACTATGCTTCTTATTATGATAGCAAAACTAAATTATGTTATGCAGCTTTTAATATAGAAGCACAAGGAGAAGACGATTGCACTTTAGACAAAGATTTGATCTGGAAATACAGATTGGATATTAACAATAATGGAACGTATGATTCATTATTGGTAGCTGGAAAAATAGCTAAGGGTGTTTTACCTTTTGGTACACATCGAATAAGATGGATACTCCAAGATCAATGTGGAAATTACAGTGAGTGCGATCAGGTTTTTGTACTAAGAGATTGTAAGAAACCAACACCATATTGTTTGAATGGAATCACAACTGTGGTCATGCCATTAAATGGTGTAGTATCTGTTTGGGCGAAGGATTTGAACTTGAATAGTTTTGACAATTGTACCCAACCGGATAAATTAAAGTATTCATTTAGCTCAGATACTTCAATAAAGAGCATACTATATAATTGTGATAGTTTGTTAGGTCAACAATCCATAGTGAAGACCGTCAGAATCTATGTAACAGATGAAGCGGGAAATCAGGATTATTGTGAAGCCGCTATCATTATTCAGGACAACAATAATGTATGTCCGCATAGTGCGCTCAATCTCTCTGGAAATATTAGCCGTGAAGATTCTAAGAACATTGGAGATGTAGCATTGAATGTAATCAATGTCGAACAGGTTAAGAAAGATTCAACCATGACCAATGTTCAGGGAGCCTACGCATTTGTAAATCTATTGTTACCGAATGGAAGTTATATAGCACCATCAAAAGAAGATGTAATATTAAATGGGGTGACCACTTATGATATTTTACAAATTCAAAAGCATATTCTAGGTCAACGTTATTTGACTTCACCTTATAAATTGATTGCTGCTGATGTAAACAATTCTAAATCAATAACGGCACGAGATATTACAGATCTTAGAAAATTGATTTTGGGAATAACCAATGTTTTTCCAGGAAACAGCGTTTGGCGATTTGTTCCGAAGCATTTTGTCTTCAAAGATCCAAACCGTCCTTGGGACTTTCAGGAGAAGATGTTTAGAGCAGATATCGTCGAAAACCAAAATATCCTAAATTTCATAGGTGTAAAAATAGGAGATGTGGATCAATCTGCTAAAATAGGTTATAAAAATGAAGCAATAACAAGATTCAATTCAAATATAGATTTGGTATATGGTAAATCAGAATTGCTCAAATCAGGAATGACAAGAATACCTATCATGACTAATAGTCAAGTTAGTTTTGATGGATTTCAATTGGCTATAACATCACAATCGATATCTGGTAATCAAGTGAATTTGATTTCAGGAGGAATAGAAATTCAGGATGGAGATTACCATGTGGATGGTCAAACCATTAATCTGAGTTGGATCAGTAATCACAGCGTTCACATGGAAGCAAATGCGATTTTATTTTATATTGAAACCAAACATTCGTTAACGGACTTGTTAAGTATCAATCCATCTAAGATTTTACCTCAAATGTATCTATCTAATGGTGAGATTGCGAACTTGAGATTAAATTCAAAGAGTCTATACCAGAATACAGATCGATTTGAAGTGGGACAAAATATTCCAAATCCATTTTCAGCGAGTACTTTGATTCCTATAGAAATTTCACAGGCTGGAATTATCACTTTAAGTATCATTGACGTTACTGGAAAAGTGATTTCAAAACGGGAAATATCCATAAATGCAGGTTCTAATCATATAGAAATACAAAAAACTGACATCAATCAGACTGGAGTATTTATATATAAAGTTGAAAGTCGTTTTGGGTCATCAGTGCATAAATTCATGATAAAAGATTAAGGATCAATATATTAAATTAAATTATTATATGAAAAAGCCGGTTTTTTACCGGCTTTTTCATTTGAATAAAAAACATATATAAAAAATTTCATATATTTTTTTTGTATATTTGAAATATTGTGGTATGTTTGCACCGAAGATCTAATCATCTTCTCCCAAATTTAGCAAATTTCGCGTAGTTCAAAACGTAGTTAGTTCGTTTTGGCCATTGTGCCAGAAAGAATTTTAAAACGATTTTAACCAAATAAACTCATACAATGAGCGAACTACGTTACCCACACACTAACTTAATGTTTAATTTAGGTCAAAGACCTAGTTCCATTTCTCAAATTATACGATTTGGGTTAATGTTGAACCTTGTACTTTACATTGGATTTTTTAATCTATCGTTGAATGCCCAGTGCATATTAACATCAGGAAAAATTCAAGGACAAGTTTTCCTGGATCAGACTTATAACGGTATCTATGACATCGGTGAGAAAGGTATTGCGTTCGTACCTGTGTATGCGTATGACGTCAACGGTTCTCTGGCGGCTAATGCGATTACTGATTTAAATGGAAATTATTTTTTGAATGGTTTAACTGATCAATCTTCTTATCGAATAGAATTTCAAAAACCATTGTTTTATGAATACTCCATTACCGGATCATCGAATAAGGGAGATTTGCAAATGGTTCAGGCTCCTGCGTGTAATGTAAGTTTTGCATTGTTTCAACCAGGAAATTATTATAGCCCAAATAATACCAAACTTGCGGTTACCTGTTTTGTAGGTGGATCTACATTAAGTGAAAATGGGAATTTGGAAACCATTGTAGAGGTCAATAGAAACTTTACCAGTGAGAGTGTTATATCTAAAATAGTCATGAAAAGTTTAACTGGTTCAGTATGGGGACTAGCATGGAACAGGACTCAAAAATTATTATATTCATCTGCTTTCATCAAACAGAATGCAGTATTAGGAACCGAAGGTACTGGTGGTATTTATGTAACCAATATGGATACAAGAGTTACTACACCATTTATAAACTTATCTTCATTTGGTATCAATACAGGAAGCACTGCCGGATTGTCATCTTCAGATTGCAAATACGGTGATTTAGTGGGTAAAGTAGGTTTGGGAAATTTGGAAATTTCAAATGATGATCAATATCTGTTTGTAACTAATTTATATAATAAATCCATAGTCATTATACCTACAATAAATCCAAGTAGTGCCAATATTATTGAAATAAAAATTCCGGATCCTGGATGTAATAATGGAGATTATGCTGTTGGTGGTTTAAAGTATTATAACGGTCACTTATATATAGGAGTGACATGTACCGCGGAACAATCTAAATCTAAAACCGACTTCTTCTTTCATGTATATGAGTACAACACTATAGCAAGAATATTTAATATTATATTAAGTACTGATTTTGCAAAAAGCTATTGGCCTAATCCACAAGGTGGTAGTAAGGTGGTATCTCAATGGTTGACGGATATTGATTTTACCAAAGATGGTGAAATGATTTTAGGAATTGCAGATCGCAAAGGTCATGCATATTGTGAAAGTACTTATCCGGTTACCAATCAAAATGGTGATGTACTTATGGCATTTAAAGATGCTACAGGTTGGCATCTTGAAAACGGTGGTTATGTTAATGGCAGAGCTGGTAGTGGTATTGGACATTTAGAAGGCCATAGTGGAGGAGAGTTTTTTGGTGATGACTATTGGATCGTTGGGCCATCATTGCATCCTGAAATAGCTTTAGGAAGTATAGCTTATTTAGCTAATTCAAATGAAGTGATTTCTACAGTTTTTGATCCATTGTATGAATCATTTGCAGCCGGTATGCATCGGTATAGCGTTCTAAATGGGAAAAAGTCAGCAGCCATACAATTATATAATAAAGCAAGCAGTTCATTTGGCAAAGCCTCAGGTTTGGGCGATATTAAAATATTAAATGGTCCAGCTCCAATTGAGATTGGAAATTTTGTGTGGTTGGATAAGAATGATAACGGGATTCAAGATCCAAATGAGAAAGGAATTGCGGGTTTAAAAATTTCTTTATATAATGCATCATGTCAAAAGGTTTCTTCTTTTGTCACCAATCAAAGTGGTCAATATTTATTCAATGAAACCAATGTAGATTTAAATGCAGATGGTATCATGGATGGCTTGGCATACAATTCAGAATATTATGTGGTCATAGATGATCATCGATTTGATGCTACTAAAGAATATTTCATTATAGGTCAAGATACGCTGGTTGTTGCATTAGCAAATGCGGGCGTAGGCTTTAATGGTGAATTAATCGATAGTGATGTTAGTTTAAATGATGGTGGTATTTGTCCTTCTTTTAAAGGACTTCCGGTTACCAAAATTAAAACTGGAAATTCTGGACAGAATTATTTTTACTTCGATATGGGTTTAAGACCCTATGTGGATTCTGGAGAGGTAACCCCTGAAGTAGATATCATTGATCTTGCTTTAATTAAGAAAATTAATTCTTTAGGTTCATTAAAGTTGAATGATGTCATTGAATTTGAAATTGATGTATTAAATCAAGGAACTATTTCAATTGATCAATATGAGATTACAGATTATATTCCTGCTCAATTGGCTTTTGATCAAGGATTGAATCCGGCATGGAAATTATCTGGTAATAATGCAATATATTCTAATACATCCCTTATCAACGAAGGTGAATTGCAAAAAGTAATTTTGAAATTGAGATTGATTGATGACCGTGCCATTAAAAGTATCATTAATACTGCGGAGATATCATCCATTAAAGATGCAAAAGGTGTTGATTTGAAAGATGTAGATTCTACACCGGATCAGGATCCAGATAATGATAAAGGTGGAGTACCTAATACTTTAAGTGATAATCTATTTACCGGAAATGGAATAGATGATGAAGATGATCATGATAGAGAAGCGATATTTGTCAATGATTTAGCTTTGATCAAAGTCTTGTCGAGTGGCGGAACAGTAAAACGTGGAGATGATGTTATATTTGATATTTTAGTAAATAATCAAGGTAATACTGTTATACCTTATTATGAAATAGTGGATTATATTCCTGCAGGTTTTATTTTTAATCAAGCTAAAAATCCGGATTGGACTTTTAGTGGTAATGTAGCTAGCCATATTAATTCGAACGATTTAAATCAAGGAGAAATTCGTACGGTTTCTATAGTTTTAGAAGTTTCACAAAATGCAGTGGCTAATAATTTAATTAATGCTGCTGAAATAGTAGTATTTAAAGATGCATCGGGTCAAGTATTAATGGATCGTGATTCGAAACCTGATCAGAATCCAAACAATGATCCGGGATCTGAAATTGGAACTTTATATGACAATAGTTTTGATGGTGATGGTGTTAGCGATGAAGATGATTTTGATAGAGAAGCAGTACAAATTGCGGATATTGCATTAATAAATAAAACGACACAAGTTAATCCAGTTAAATTGGGTGAGTTGGTAACTTTTGAATTATCAGTTTTTAACCAAGGCAATACCCCAATTGGATGTTTTGATTTATTAGATTATATTCCAAGTGGATTTGAATTTGTTGCAAGTGAAAATCCGGGATGGACTTTAAATGGAAGCACTGCTAAATTTACAGATACCAGAGTTTTGGAAGTAGGTGCAACTAGAATTATTTCCATTAAATTGAAAGTTATTTCCAGTCAATATAGTGAACTAGTAAATGTTGCGGAGATTGGTCAATTAAAAGATATTAGTAAAATTGAAATCAGTGACTGGGATTCTACCCCAGATGCAAATCCTATAAATGACAAAGGAGGGGTTTTAGGATCAGCTACTGATAATATGATTGATGGAGATGGAATTATTGATGAAGATGATCAGGATCCAGCTTCAGTTGATGTATTTGATTTAGCATTAATATTAACAACTGCCAAAGTTACTCCTGTTAAAATCAATGAAGATGTTACATTTAAAATAACACTATGTAATCAAGGAAATATAGTTGCATCGAATGTAGTTTTAATCGATTATGTTCCAGCAGGAATGGAGCTAAGTTCATTTGATAACAACGGTTGGATATTGCAAAATGGTAAATTGTTAAATACGATTAATGCTCAGATCAACCCTGGTCAGTGTATTGAAAAGAATATTATACTTAGAATAAAAGAATCAGCAAATTCAACAAATATTACCAATAGAGCAGAAGTTGTAACAGCTCAAAATTCAGTTGGAAGTGATATGTCAAATGTGGATGTAGATTCAAATCCTGATGTTAATTCAACTAATGATGCAGGGGGTGTTGTGGGAACTTTAACAGATAATGTGTTAGATGGTAATGGCATTTTGGATGAAGATGATGCGGACCCGGAAACAGTTCGTATTGCAGATTTGGCATTACGTAAACGAATTGTAGCTGGTAACGTATTACGTTATTTAGGATCTGTAAATTTTGAAATTGAAGTTTTCAATCAAGGAAATATTTCTCTTAAGAATATTAATATAATCGACTACCTACCTAAAGGTTTTAGCTTGAGTCCAAGCGCAGTAAATCTAGGTTGGACCATGGAAAATGGAAATGCACTATTTAATTTAAAGAACGTATTGAATCCAAATGAACAAGTAAAGTTAATTCTTAGCTTGGATGCTGGAACTGGAGTTGATTTTGCAAGTTTAAATAATGTAGCAGAAATTACTGGTTTTGAAGATATTAATGGCATCGTATTAAGTGCATTTGATTTCGATAGTAATCCGGACAAAAATCCAGTTAATGATAAAGGTGGAGAGCTGTTTTCAATTACTGATGATTTAATATCAGATCACGGTAATATCGATGAGGATGATGCAGATATTGCAACAGTTGATGTGTTTGATTTAGCATTAACCAAGCGTGTAGTTAATCCTAAATTATTATTTAAAAGTAATGACATTGTTGAATTTAATATTGATGTAATCAATCAGGGAACTGTTTCTTCATTCCAAACTCAAATAGTAGATTACATTGATACTAATTTTATATTTAAACCTGAGTTAAATCCAGGATGGGTTGTTTTGGGTACTAACAAAGTAGGTTTTGTAATTAATGAAGAAATTAATCCAACAGAAACGAAAAGTGTAGGAATTCAACTTGTAATAAAAAGTAAAAGAACTGAGAATTCTTTTTTCAATACAAGTGAAATTGTTTATGCAAGAGATAGCAGAGGAAATGATTTAATTGATTATGATTCAACTCCGGATCAGGATGCAATTAATGATAAATATGCAAGTGGGCATCCGATAAATGATCATGGCATTAATGATGAAGATGATCATGATAAAGTTGAAACCAATCCTGGTAATTTTGATTTGGCTTTAATTAAGGATGTAGATGTTCGTACTGTTCAACGAGGCCAAGAAGTGCCTTGGACTATCGCAATAGCAAATCAAGGATCGGTAACTGCTAAAGAAATTACGATTGTAGATTATTTGCCAAGTGGCACAACAATGATAAGTCCTGAATGGAGTTTGTCACCAATTAATCCAGATCCGAACAAATATTTTATTGTATTAAATGAGAAAAATGGACGATTACCTCAAGGTGGTCTGAAAGCAGGTGAAAAAGTTCAAGTAAAGATTATTTTAAAAATAAATTTAGATCGCAATCCTGGGCCTATAGTTAATAGAGCCGAAATATTTTCAGCAGTTAATGATTTTAATGAGCCGGATGAAGATTCAACACCGGATGATGTAATCAACAATGATGGTGGAGGAGATATTTTTACGGATAGCGATGGTTCAGGTAGCGCAGTTCCAGACGATGGAAGTATTCCTGGTGATGAAGATGATGCAGATCCATCTGGTGTCTTCTTGTTGGAATTGGTCAACGAAGAATGCATTTGTCTCAATAATGCAACAACACCGGATAATGGACAGTTTTCAACGTTTTTTACACTTGAATCAAGAGCTGGTGAAATATGGTTTATAAGATCTGTGACTGGATTGTATAATGTACCAAGTCCGGCACCACCTGCTGCACCTACACCATTTATAACAGGTCCTGCAGGATTTATTCTTCCTTTAATGACAACCAATGGTGTTCTTTCGACTTATGGATTTACTGGTATTCATGTAGATGATATTGGATTCTCAATAGTCATTGAAAATCAATTCGGAGATAAAGTAAGTTTGGGAAATGTAAGATGTCGATATGAAACTTCATCAGTTACAGAAAGTCAAAATAATGTTTGTATAGGATCTACAGTGAGATATGCAGTTGCCTACAGAGAAGGAAGCACTTATAACTGGTCATTATCATCAGGTGGTGTATTTACATCATCTACAACTTCAAGAGCAACAGCCATCATGTGGACTGCTGGTGTTGGAACAACGCACATTGTACGAATTCAAGAATCCAATCCTGACTTATGTCTTGAGCCTATTGATATCCCAGTTACCATTGGAGATCAGATTGGTTCTGTTTCTTGTATTGGAGAATTGCAAGTATCATTAAACAATACATGTCAAGCACAGATTACACCTCAAAAATTATTACAAGGTGGACCATATGATTACAATTCTTATGCAGTCATGATCATCAACAAAGATGGTTCGATAGTGCCCAATGCATTATTAACTCATGAACACCTTGGTAAGACATTGGTAGCAAAAGTATTAAATGTTTGTAATGGTAATAGCTGTTGGTCAACTATAGTTGTTGAAGATAAAATAAAGCCAACGATAGAATGCTTAAATGATACTATTGATTGTACACGTATGCAATCGTATTTAGGACCACTGGTTCGTGATAATTGTGATTTGAATCCTGTTAAAATTTTAGTTGATGAAACGATTGAAGATGCCAGATGCAATCCTGATTATTCTAAAATCGTAAATAGAAAATATGTTGCAAAAGACAACTATGGAAATATTTCCGATACATGTACCATGAAGATCTTCCTTAAGAGAATTGTATTGGATTCTATAGTTTTTCCTGATACATTAAGTCTATTGACAAATAATCCATTAATATGTAATGGTTTTGCATCAGATTCTTTAGGTCGTCCGTTACCGGCTGTATCAGGTTATCCACTTTATCATGGTGCACCTATTTGGCCAAATAAAGATAGTAAGTACTGTGATTATTTTGCAAGTTATGAAGACATTGAATTGCCAAATGGTAAGAACTGTACCAGAAAAATTTTGAGAAATTGGAAATTTATAATTTGGTATTGTACAACATTTGAACAAAGAGTATATAATCAACTTATTGAAATCGTTGATACAACCGCGCCAACTATAGTATGTCCGTATGATATTACAGTGACTACTGGAGGTGGTTATGTTTGTGCAGCTAATGTATGGATTCCTGCTCCCGTAACATTTGATAGTTGTGTAAATGATGTTACTGTTGATTTAGTTTATCCGGGTGGATTTATTAAAGACTTCAAAGGTGGTTATGTTGTATTACCTGCAGGACTGGATATCTTAAAATTCAGAGCATACGATCGATGCCATAATGTGGATAGTTGCACTTTTGAAGTATTGGTACAAGATCTTACACCACCTGTTGTGCAATGTGATAGAGAGACTGTGGTTTCTTTAGATCGTTTTGGATTAGCATTAGTTCCGGCTACTAGTTTTGATGATGGCAGTTATGATGACTGTCATATTAAATCTATGCAAGTAAGAAGAATGGATGATGGGGTGCCTTGTCAATTGAATCCAAATGTGTTTGCAGATTCAGTTGGATTCTGTTGTGCTGATATAGGAAAATTCGTAACCGTAATGTTTATGGTAACGGATCATGATGGTAATTCAAATACTTGTATGGTGACTGTAGAAGTACAAGACAAAACCATTCCAAGTATTTATTGTCCGCACGATGTGACTATAAATTGTGAATATCATTTAGATACAAGTAAATTGGATGTATTTGGTACGCCTACTGTTTCTGATAATTGCAATGTTACATTTCAGGAAATTAAAGAAGTACATATCAATCAATGCCGTGAAGGTTACATAGATCGAATTTTTATTGCGGGAAATAGTTTTGGAAGCGATGTATGCGTTCAAAGGATTACCATTATTAATGATCAGCCATTTGAAGAAGGCAATATTAGATGGCCAGGTGACTTTGATACAACAACCTGTGCAGCTGGTGCTTTAACACCGGGGTCTTTACCATATGGTAAGGGATTTCCAATTATCACTGAAGATAAATGTGATTTGGTTGGTATTAATTATGAAGACCATTTATTTAGATTTATCAATGGATCTGATGCATGTTACAAAATAATTAGAAAGTGGAAAGTGATCAATTGGTGTCGATTCTACGACATTACCGGAGCTCCTATTATTTATGAACGTGATCAAATTATTAAGATCAGCAATAAGATCAAACCAACATTTACTTCTGGTTGTGAGGATAAACGATTTGATATCATAGATACATCTTGTTTAGGTGGATTTGTAAAATTAATTGCCACGGGTGAAGATGATTGTACACCGGGAGCTGAATTGCGCTGGGAATACCATGTTGATTTATATTCCAATGGTATTGAGGATTATAGTGCATTAGGTATAGGTGATACGATTGATGCATCTAGAGTGTATCCTCTAGGTAAACATAAAATAAAATATGTATTTGAAGATTTGTGTGGCAACAAAGAAGTTTGTGAAAGACAGTTCGAAATCGTAAATATTAAAGCTCCAATTGCTTATTGCTTGAAAGGACTTGCGGCAGGATTAGTAGCAATGGATTTAAATGGTGATGGAAAAATCGATGGTGAGATGGTGACTTTATGGGCTAAAGATTTCGATCAAGGATCTTACCATCCATGTGGATATGATTTGACTTATTCATTGGGAAGAGATACCAGTGTTCATTCTATGACTTATGATTGTGATAGCGTTGGGATTAGAGTCGTGACTTTATGTGTAACAGCAACTAATGGTCAGCAATCTTGTTGCGAAACTTTTGTTGAAATACAAGATAATAATAAAGTTGATTTCTGTAATTGTGTTGAAAAGCCAGTGAATCTTACAGTTTCAAATTGTGTAATTGCAACTGAACCTGCAGATTTAAATTCATTTCCAAAAATTGGTAATTGTAATTGTACAGATGTATCTTTTTCAAAAAATGACGTGATCGTGTCAAATGTTCCGAATGCTTGTTATGCTATTGATAGAACTTGGACGGCAACCTTCAATTGTCCTGGATCATCAGAAGAATTTACATT
>Ga0138256_10004621_pt1 | contig 14636 bp, 13 predicted proteins | sample KNB2016incub_MG_FD_105486 | JGI IMG/M metagenome (GOLD analysis project Ga0138256, IMG submission 105486) | Active sludge microbial communities from wastewater in Klosterneuburg, Austria - KNB2014incub_MG | ecosystem: Engineered > WWTP > Activated sludge > Unclassified | place: Austria... | reverse complement strand
CTCTCGCTGCTCATGGAGCGCGTGAGCGCCGAGGCCACGCGGCGCAAGGTCACCGAGGTGCGGACCTATCGCGGCGTGCCCTACGATCTGTCCAGGGCGTACTGGCGCTTCAGCGACAAGAACCGCATCGGGCCGCGCGAGGACGAGAAGCTCATGCGCATGATCCTCGCGCTGTCACCGGCGACGCGCGGCATCACGCTGGAGGGCTTGCGCGCGAACAAGGGCGCCATGCGCTACACCGGCGTCAGCCAGCTGGGCAAGATGTGGTGCGGCACGAGCGACTACCGCATCGACGAACCCCTGTTGCCTTACCAGGACATGGTGGTGAAGAAGTTGGCGTGGCCCACGGCCACGGGGCGACAGCAATTCTACGTGGACCACCCGTTCTTCATCGAGGTCGGCGAGGAATTCCCGGTGCACAAGGAACCTCCGCAGTCCGGTGGCGCGTATCCGCTCACCATGACCTGCGGCCACACGCGCTGGAGCATCCACACCATGTGGCGTGATCTCGACCTGCTCTTGCGCCTGCAGCGCGGCGAGCCGGTGGTCTTTGTGAACCCGGACGATGCCGCCCGGCGCGGCATCGCCGATCATGATTTCGCCGCGTTCCACAACGACGTCGGCGAGTTCGTGGCGCGCGTGAAGCTGACGCCGGGCATGCGACCCGGACAGGTGCACATCTACCACGCCTGGCTGGCGAACCAGTTCCTGACCGGGAAGAGCAACGATTCGGTTTCCGCGAGCCCGGTGAAAGTGACGCAGTTGGCGGGCAAGCACGGTCACCTGCAGAACGAGGTCGGCTGGTACGAGTTCACCGGGAACGACCGGGATACCCGCGTCGAGATGAAGAAGCACGTGGCATGAACGCGGTAGGGACACCGGCGTACCCCGCAGCCGTTGCCTCGCGCAGCCTTGTCTACGCGGCCTTCGCCGCCGCGTTTGCGTACCCGGATCGTGAAGGGATGGAGGCGATTCGATCGGGCGTGCTGGCGGGCGCCCTGCGCCAGTTGCTGGGCGCAGTCGACCCTGAATTGCCCGAGGGAGTGGACTGGGCCGCGTTGCAGGATTGCGGCGCGGACGACGAGTTCCTGCCGGTCGAGTTCACGCGTCTCTTTGCTGCCGGCGAAAACGGGCCGTGCTGCCCCCTGGAGGGCCGTTGCTACGGCAGCGCCGGCATGGAGGCAACCGAGGATCTGGTGCGTTTCTATGACTTCTTCGGCCTGTCGTTGTCCGAGGGGCAGCGCGAGGAGCCCGATCACCTCCTGACCGAGCTGGAGTTCCTGCACTACCTCGCGTACCAGGAAGCCGCACTCGCTACCGCGGGCGAGAGCACCGAGGGCCTGATACGCGCGCAGCGCGATTTCATCACGCGTCACCCGGGTAAATGGGTCCCCTTGCTGTGCAGTCGCCTCTCGCTCGCACAGCCTCCGCGCTTTTTCAGCGAACTGGCGAACCTGGTGCTGCGCTTGCTGCAAATCGAGGTCGCGCGCCTCGATCGTGAGGTGTCGGCATTGCCGTGAGACGCTGACGGACCTGCTCAGCTTTGCGGCTCGATCAGCACCTTGGCTTGTGGCGATGCCGCGTCCGGGGGTTCATGAATTGAACCTGCCCCTTCCCCGACGGTCGTAAGACTTGCCATCCACGACAACAGGAGGAAGCATCACCATGTCCAATCGTCCCGAATCCCCCGATGACGCCAGCCGCCGCCATTTCATCGCCGGCACCGGCGCCGGTCTCACCGGCCTTGCCCTGAGCGCCACCGCCCTTGCGCAATCGCCGGGAACCGCGGATGCGGGCACGGCGTGCCGCCGCTACCAGGGCAAGGTGGTGTTGATCACCGGCGCCACATCCGGTATCGGTGAGGCCACCGCCCACGCCTTTGCCCGCGAGGGTGCACGAATCTTTTTCTGTGGCCGGCGCGAGGAGCGTGGCAGACAGGTGGAGAAGGCCATCCGCGACAGCGGCGGTGACGCGACCTACATGCGTGCCGATGTGCGCGAGGAGGCGCAGGTGGCGGCCTTCGTGGCTCGCTGCGTGGAGGTCTACGGCCGGCTGGACATCGCTTTCAACAATGCCGGCATCACCGGCTACATGGGTGCCATGGACGAATTGGCGGTCGAGGGCATCGGCTACTACCACGACATCATGCGCACCAATGTCGATGGCGTGTTGTTCGCCATGCGCCACGAACTGCCGGTGATGCGTGCCGCCGGCGGCGGGATCATCGTGAATACCGGCTCGTCGCTGTCACACAAGGGCTCCGCGCACATGGCCGCTTACGCCGCCTCGAAACACGCGGTGATCGGCCTGACCCGCTCCGCCGCCGCCCGCGAGGCCGGGAATGGTATCCGGGTCGTCAGCGTTTCCCCCGGCGGCACGCGCACGGATATCCACCGTCCCTATTTGCCCGCGGGCGCCACCCAGTCGGGCGGCGGAGGCGGCGCCGGCACGCCCATGGGGCGAATCGCCGAGCCGGCGGAAATCGCCGCGGTGGTGCTGAGCGTCACCGATCCCGCATGCGTGTTTCTCAACGGTGACGATGTGCGGGCCGACGGGGCGGCGTCGGCGTGATCGCGTATCGCACTCCGGTGCAGCGGCGGCGTACCAGCCCTCACTCGATGCGGTAGTCCTCCGGCTTCGGCCCGCGCGTCATCAGCCAGTACTCGACCAGCTTGTAGGGGCTCGACATGATGATGCGCCCGGCCTTGTTCTTGTAGTAGCTCTTCGCGTCCGGGCGCGACCAGATCAATCCTGCAAGTTTTTCGTCGACCGCGGCGTTGAATGCGTCGGTGGCCTCCTGCGTGGGCTCCAGCGCCTTCGCATGCTTGTCGTTCAGCAGTTCGAGGCACTCCAGCGCGTAGTGCACCTGCGTCTCGGAGACGATGTTCTGCCCCCCGGCGTGGTTCGGCGCGCTGTTGGGCCCGACGCTGAGGAAGAAGTTCGGGTAGCCCGGCACCGTGACGCCGAGATAGGCGCGCGGATCGTCCTCGCCCCATTCCTCGCGCAGGTTGCGCCCGCCGCGGCCGATGATCTTCAGTCCGCCGGTCATGTCCGAGACATCGAAGCCCGTGGCGCAGATGATCACGTCGACCGGTATCTTGCGGCCGTCCTTCAGCACGATGCCGTCCTCGACGATGTGGTCGAGCGTATTGTCCTCGAGCGTCACGTTGTCGCGCGTCAGCGTGTTCAGCCAGTTGATGTCCATGCAGATGCGTTTGGCGAACACCGGGTATGCCGGAATGAGCTTTTCCTGCAGATCCGGCCGCTTGGCGAGCTTGGCGTGGTAGTTCTGCAGCACGTACTGGCGCACGCCCTCGTTGTAGGCCGAGACCGAGGTGTCCTGGTGCGGCCACTCGGGGTCGATCTGGATGTTCGCGTAGAGTCCGTCCGCGGCGAACCAGTAGGCGCGGAAGCGGAACCACTCGGCGTAGTGCGGGATGTGGCGCTGCGCCCAGCGCACGGTCTCGGGCACCTCGACGTAGTGGTTCGGCATCACCCAGTGGCGCGAGCGCTGGAACACCGTCAGGTGTGCCACCTCGGGCGCGATCGCCGGTCCCACCTGCACGGCGCTGGCACCGGTGCCTATCAGTGCGACGCGCTTGCCCTTCAGCGACACCGAGTGGTCCCAGCGAGCGGTGTGCATCCGCGCGCCCTTGAAGGATTCGAGGCCGGGGATCTGCGGCCACGACCAGCGGTTCACCGGCCCGTGCGCATTCATCACGGCATTGGCGCGCTCGATGCGCGTGCCGCTGGCGTCCTGGATCTCGACGTTCCAGCACTGCGCGGCCTCGTCCCAGGTGCAGCCCAGCACGCGCGTGTCGAACACCACGTGCCGGCGCAGATCGTACTTGTCGGCCACGCGCAGCAGGTATTGCTGGAACTCGGGGCCGGCCGGCGTGTAATGGCTCCAGTCGGGGTTCAGCTCGAAGGAGTAGGAATAGAAGTGGCTCGGCGTGTCGACCGCCACGCCGGGGTAGGTGTTCTCCCACCAGGTGCCGCCCACCTCGGGGTTCTTCTCGATCACGGTGAATGAGTAGCCGGCCTCGCGCAGCTTGATGGCCGCGAGCAGGCCGGTGAGCCCGGCGCCGATCACCAGCACGCGGAAGTCCGGGGCCGGCGCGTGGCGGCCCGCACGCGCGCTGCGCGCCTCGGGCGCATCGAAGCCCATCTGTTCCATCAGCATCGGGATGAACTCGTCGGCCACCGGCTCGCCGACGTCGACGCTCAGCATCCGGCGCATCAGCGCGTTGTCGACCGAGGTGTCGGTGCCGGGGCGCGCCGTCGTCAGCACCCGGAACAGGCGCTCGCGCAGTTGCGTCAGCATCGGTTCGGGAATTTCCTTCGGCACGTCGAATATCGAGCCGATGTACGGTGCAAAGCTGTCGAGCAAGGCCTCGTCGCGCTCGAAGTGCGTGAGCACCATCAGCAGCGTGGGCACGTCTGCATCGCGCAGTGCGGCGCGCAGGCTTGCGTGGTCGGTGATCGGCAGCGCGGCGGTTTGCGCCGTGGCGGAGAGTTTAAGCGTTTGCGGCATGTTCATGCTCGGCCTCGTTATCGTGGTGAATCCGGATGCGCTCAGCGCGCGGGCCAGTGGGCGGCCAGGAAGGCACAGGCGTCGTCTATGGCCTGTTGCGCGGCCGGGATCACGCCGAGCCACGACACGAAGCCGTGGATCATGCCCGGGTAGCGCACCAGCTTCGTGCTCACGCCAGCGGCCGCCAGCTTGCGAATATAGGCCTCGCCGTGATCGCGCGAGGGATCGATCTCCGCGGTACCCATGAAGGCCGGCGCAAGATTGCGATGATCCGCGGCGCGGACCGGCGAGGCGAGCGGGTGGTTCTGCTCGGTGGCGGGATTGGCGAGATACAGCTCCCAGAAATACGCCACGTCGTCGGCCGAGAGGATCGGGCCGTCGGCGAACTCGCGCGAGGCCGGCGTCTCGGTCGACGGATGGTCGCAGGAGCCGTAGAACATGATTTGCGCCGCAATGTGCGGTCCACCGGCGTCGCGTGCACGCAAGGCGACGCCTGCCGCGAGATTCGCGCCCGCGCTGTCGCCCGCCACCGCGAGCCGTCCGGCATCGCCGTTCAGTTCCGCGGCATGCGCGGCTACCCACTGCGTGGCCGCCCAGCAGTCGTCCGGGCCGGCGGGGAAGGGGTTCTCGGGGGCGAGGCGGTAGTCGACCGAGACCACCACGGCGCCGGCGCCGAAGGCCAGTGCGCGCGCGATCATGTCCTGGGTGTCGAGGTTGCCGGTCACGTAGCCGCCGCCGTGGAAGTAGCTGATCAGCGGGAAGGGGCCGTTGCCCGTGGGCGTGTACACGCGCACCGGGATCTCGCCCGCGGGGCCGGGAACCGTGCGGTCGACGATCGAGGCGAGCGGCACCTCGAGCTTCGGGAAGGCCGTGGAACTGGCGCGCACGGCTTCGCGCAGTTGCGGGATCGGTTGCGAGCGCGTTGGCGGCCAATCCGGCGCGTTGGCGAACAGGGCGGCAATCTGGGGGTCTATCGGCATGGCATGCATTCCTCGCGGGCCGGACGTGTCCGGCCTCATCTTTTTGTGTGTGGACTGGAAAGCGGTTGACGGGCACTCTATCACTTGAACAGGATATTTATCTTACCGATACATTAAACATTCCGTAAGGCCCCTGTCCGTGGCGCCCGTCAGGGGCGGTCGCGGGTTGGAGCGGCTGCGCGTCAGGGGAGGCGATTTGTCGAGGATCGGATTCGCATCGAGATTCATGGCGCCGGCGGCGCTGGGTGTGCTGCTGGTTGCCTGCGCTGACTCCGTGCCGCCGCCCTCGGGTGACGGCCCGGTCGCGGACTGGCCCCACTGGGGCGGCAGCGAGGGCGGCTCGCGCTATTCGCCCCTGACGCAGGTCACGCCGCAGAACGTGGGCCAGTTGAAGAAGGCCTGGACTTACCACATCGGCGCGATCGATGCGCCCGAGCAGTCCTCTCCGACCTTCGAGGGCACGCCGATCGTGGCCGGCGGACGCATGTTCGTCTGCTCGGGCATGGGCAAGGTGGCCGCACTCGACCCCGAGACCGGCAAGGAGCTGTGGGAGTACCGCTACACCGCGGACACCACGGGCAGCTACCTGCTGAACTGCCGCGGGCTCACGCACTATTCCGATGGTGCGGAGTACGCGGGCGAGTGTCCGGGCCGCGTGTTCGCGGGCACGCTCGACGGCCGCCTGCTGGCACTGGATGCCGCCACCGGAAAGCTGTGCGCGGGCTTCGGCGACAACGGCTCGCTCGACCTGTTGAAGGGCCTTGGAAAGACGCAGCCGGGGGACTTCTCGATCTCCTCGCCGCCGGTGATCGTCGGCGGGCGCATCATCCTCGGCGGGCGCATTCCCGACAACATGCGCGTGGACGTACCGGCCGGCGTGATCCGCGCCTTCGATGTGCACACCGGCGCGCTGGTGTGGGCGTGGAATTCCGCGCCGCCCGGCATGGAGCCGGAGCCCGGAGAGCCCTACGTGCGCGGCACGCCGAACGCGTGGGCGCCGCTCGCGGTCGACAGCGAGCGCAAGCTGGTGTTCGTGCCCACGGGCAACGCCTCCACCGATCACACCAACATCATCCGCGGCGACAAGGACCACTTCGCCGCCTCGATCGTGGCGCTGGACGCGATCACCGGGCAACTGAAGTGGCATTTCCAGACCGTGCACAAGGACCACTGGGATTACGATATTCCCTCGCAGCCGGTGCTGTTCCCGCTGCAGCGCGACGGCGTCGAGATTCCCGCGCTGGCGCAATCCACCAAACAGGGGCACATCTTCATCCTGAACCGCGAGACCGGGGAGCCGCTGTTCCCGGTCGAGGAGCGCCCGGTGTCGCTCACCGGCGCGATCGAAGGCGAGCGATACAGCCCGACGCAACCGTTCCCGGCCAATCCGGCGTTCATCGTGCGCCACGAGCTGACGCGCGACGACATCTGGGGCTTCACGCCGTGGGACAAGGGCAAGTGCCGCGAAATGTTCGACAACGCGAACTGGGAAGGCGTGTTCACGCCGCCCTCGCTGCGCGGCACCGTGTACTACCCGAGCTTCATGGGCGCGACCAACTGGGGCGGCGTGTCGGTCGACCCGGTCAACAACATCCTGGTCACCAACACGACGCAGGTGCCGGCGATCCTGCGCATGTACCCGCGCGCGGAGGCCGACCGGCTGATGGCCGCGGGCAAGCGCATGACGCCGTCCATCGGCGCTCCCTATGCGCATACGATGGAGCCGATGCTGTCGCCGCTCGGCGCGCCCTGCATCCGGCCGCCGTGGGGCACGCTGCTCGCGATCGACCTGAAGAAGGGCGAGCGGCTGTGGGAAGTGCCGCTGGGCTCCACGCGCGACGTGGCGCCCTTCCCGCTGTGGTTCGACTGGGGCGTGCCGAACATGGGCGGCTCGCTGCTCACGGCATCGGGGCTGGCGTTCATCGGCGCGACCACCGACAACTTCCTGCGCGCCTTCGACGTGAAGACGGGGCAGGAACTGTGGAAGGCGCGGCTGCCGGGCGGCGGCCAGGCCACGCCGATGACTTACCGGCTGAGCAAGGACGGCAAGCAGTACGTGGTGATCGCGGCGGGTGGCCACAAGTACCTGGGCACCGATATCAGCGATGCGCTGGTCGCGTACGCGTTGTAGGAGCGGGCCATGCCCGCGACCTGTCGGAGCCATGAGCCCCTCCTGCCGGCGGCGGGCGGTTGTTGTAGGAGCGCGCCATGCGCGCGACCATCGCGGGCATGGCCCGCTCCTACGTGAAGGAGAAGCTGGCGATGGACGCATTCCGGCGCGACCGACAAGGAGACGAATATGTCCACGCGACGAGGCATCGGACTCTGCTACGGCAGCCTGTGCGACGTCAGCGCGGCTGAGTTGGTGCGTATCGCCGGCGCCAACGGCTTCGGCGGCCTGATGCTCCCGCCTTTTCCAGCGGCGCAGCCCGCGGAGATCGCGGGTTTCCGCGCGCTGCTGCGTGATAACGGTATCCGCCGCGTGGTGCTCGACGGCGTCATGGCCCCGCTGCCGCGCTGCGCTTTCGCAGCCGAGCACGGCTGGACCGCGGACCAGCACTTCGCGGTGGCGGAGCAGTTCGGCGTCGACTGCTTCAACGTGCCGCATTACCGCGGCGATCCGGCGACCACCGTGGCGGAATTCGCCGACGCGCTCGGTCCCTTCTGCGAGCGCGCCGCGGCCGCGCGCATCACGGTGGCGCTGGAGTTCCTGCCGGGCACCGGCATACCGGATCTCGAGCGTGCGCTGCGCATCGTGGAAGCGGTGGCTGCGCCGAACCTCGGCATCACGCTGGACACCTGGCACTGGGCGCGCACGCGCGCGACGCTGGCCGATATCCGCGCGCTCGCGCCGGGCGTGATCAAGGATTTCCAGATCAGCGACCGCGCGGCGAACCAGGACGCATTGCCGGATTCCGAGCAGTGGGGACGACTGCTGCCGGGCGAGGGGACGTTGCCGCTAGGGGAGATCATCCGCGCTGTGCGCGCCAATGCGCCGGATCTCACGGTCAACGCGGAGATCTTTTCCGAGGAGCTACGGCGGCGAGATCCGCATGACGCGGCGCGCGCGATCGCCGAGTCCCTTGGACTGGTTGTGGATCAGGCGTTGCTGTAGGTCGCCATTCATTGCGACGGCGGCATTCGGGCAGGCACCTGTCGGCACGAATGCCGAACCACAGCAGGATGTCGGGCTGAAGCCCGACCTACAGCGGCTGTCCCATTCGCGCGAACACGTTCGCCATCGTGCCGCCCGCGAAGGCCGCGCGCTCGGCCGCGGAGCTTTGGGCCAGCGCGCCGGAGAAATAATCGGCCGGATCCGCGAAGCCTTCGAAGTGCGGGAAGTCCGTGGAGAACACCAGCATCTCCGGCGGTAGCTCGGCAACGATGCGCGCCAGCGGCTGGTCGTTGCCGCCACTCAGCGGGGTCGCCTTCACGTTGCGCGCGAGGTACTCGCTCGGTTTCAGCGGCAGGCGGTACTTGCCGAGGAACAGTTCCGCGGTCGGCGAGATGCGGTCGTCGATTTCCCGGTACAGGTACGGCAGCCAGCCGGTGCCCACTTCGGCCAGCAGCACGGTGAGCTGCGGGAAGCGTTCGAACACGCCGCTGTAGACCATGCCGTTCAGCAGGGTGTTCGGCGCCACGTGGCGCTGGGCACTGCCCAGCATGCGCATCAGCGTGACGTCGCCGCCGAGGTTCGCCCAGCCGGGATCGAAGCGCATGCGCTCGAAGCCCGTGTGCAGCATCGGCACCATGCCGAGCTTCACCGCGGCCTCCCACAGCACGTCCCAGCTCGGATGGATCGGCGGCACGCCGTTCACCGGGTAGGCCGGGATCAGGAAGATGCGCGAGCCGCGCCGGCGCATGCGCGCGAGTTCCTCGACGGCCCATTCGAGCGAGCTGTATTCGAGCGCGCTCACCGGCAGCAGTCGCCCGTTCGACGCGGCACAGGTGTCGGCCAGCCAGGTGTTCGCCGCGCGGATCACTTCCTGGCGCAGGCCCAGGTCCTCGACCTGCACCCCGTAGGCGATGCCGGCCAGGCAGATCACGTTCTGGATATGGATGCCCTGCTGGTCCATCCACTTCAGGCGCGCCTGGGCATTGGCGACCTGGAACTGGTGCTTGCCCTCGAACTCCGCGCGACGCTCCTTCTCGGCGATTTTCTCCTGCCCGTACAGCACGGCGACGCCGGGCGGCACCAGCTGCTCGAACGGCGGCCGCGCGGCCGGCGGCACGTCGTGGAGCAGGTCGCCCACGATCGCGTGCACCGCCAGAGCGCCCGGATCGAGCTTCGGCAGACGTTTCGCGAGGTCGGGGTAGGGCAGCAGCCATTCATCGCCCGGTTCGAAATGGGCGTCGACGTCGATCACGGTCGCCGCCGCGGCATCGGCGCCGAGTAAGCGTTGTTGCATGGATCCGCTGATGGCTTGCATGTTCGGGGTGTTCCCTCTGGGAGACGCCGCGGCAGTCGGCGTGGTTCGCTGTCATTGAAGCGCGGTTGCGCATGCCGGCAGCGCCGCTACCGCGGCACTCAGGTTGACACGGATCCCGCCCTCAACCAATACTTTACGCGTAAGAAAAATATCGTGGCAAGTGCGGCGCCGTCCGGAATTCCGCGTCCGTCTCCACCAGGGCCCGCCGAGGTTTATTTGAAGAGTTACCATTTCAGCGCACGCGCAAGCCTCGATATACCCGGCTCGAGCATGGGCATCGAGTTGCGCGAATCGGAAACGCCGCAGCCCGGCCCTGGTCAGGTGCTGCTGCGGATCCGCGCCAGTGCTCTGAATTTTGCCGATCTCACCTTCCTCGCTGGCGGGCTGCCCAATGCCGAAGGGCTGGTCCCGCTGCTCGACGGCGCCGGCGAAATCGCTGCGCTCGGCCCGGGCGTGAGCCGCTGGCTGGTCGGGGACCGCGTGATCGCCAACCCGCACCAGAACTGGCTGGCCGGCGAGGCGCGCCCGCCGAGCTACGGCCAGGTGCTGGGCGGCACGGTAGACGGGATGCTCCGCGACTATGCCGTTCTGCCGGAGACCGGCCTGGCCGCCATGCCTTCGCACCTGTCCTTCGAAGAGGCCGCGGCGCTGCCCTGCGCCGGCCTGACCGCGTGGAACAGCATCCTGGGCGGTCCGCCGAACAAGCGCCCCTGCGTGCCCGGCGAAACCGTGCTGGTCCAGGGCACCGGCGGTGTGGCCCTGTTCCTGCTTCAGTTCGCGAAGCTCGCGGGCTGCCGCGCCATCGCGCTGACCTCGAGTCAGTCAAAGGCCGAATTGCTGCGCAGCATGGGCGCCGATGCGGTGATCAACTATGTCGAGACGCCGGACTGGAGCCGACCGGTGCTGGAACTCGCGGGCGGCAACGGTGTCGATCTGGTCGTGGAACTCGGCGGGCCGAGCACGTTGCCGCAGTCGATCGCCGTCACGCGTCCCGGCGGACGGATCGCGCTGATCGGCGTCGTGGGCGGCCTGGGGAGTATCGATTACGTGAACCTGCTGCCCATCATCACCAAGGCGCTGACGGTGTTCGCGAACTCGATGGGCAGCCTGGCCGACCTGGAGAACATGTCGAGGGCCATCGAGATCCACGGGTTGAGGCCGACCCTGGATCGCACGTTCGGTTTCGAGGAGGCGCCCGAGGCCTTCCGTCACTTCGCCGCCAGGAGCCACGTCGGCAAGGTCGTGATATCGCATTGATCGCGCCGGATCCCCGGCGCGAGACACCTCCACCCACGCATCATCGAAGGAGAACCCCATGTTGACCGAAGCCCGCCGGCAGGAACTCTCGGACCTGTTGCGCCCGGTGTCGCCACCGCGCGTACTGGAGAATGTGTACACGGATGACCAGCGCGAGCGCCTGCTCGACGTGGTGCGGCAGCACGGGCCGTGGAAGCTGATCATCGCGCAGCATTTCGCCTCCGCCGAGGAGTTGATCGCCACGGGGTCGGGAGGGGTTCCCGAAGGCGTGACGCCCACGCTGGACATGTTCCTGACGCCGACCTTCCGCGGTTTCTACGCGAACTACTCGGCACTGCTCTATCCCGAGATCCACGACTGCTTCTACAACGCGACATTCCTGGAACTCGCGAAGTCCTACTGGGGTGCGAAATACGCCAAATCGCAGATGATGCTGTTCAACGTCAACGGCCCCTGCGGCAACACGGACCCCGGTCACCTGGACTCACCGAGCTTTCGCGGCATCCGCTACGAGAACTCGCCGACCTGGCTGTGCAGCGTGATGGGCAAATCGGGCCTGTTCAGGGACTACCTGATCAAGTCCGCGCAGGTCATCACCTGGTTCTCGCACGACCCGAGCAGCGGATTCACCTACTGGCCCGACGGACCGTTGAAGTCGCCGCAGCGCCTGATGCCGCCGGTCTACAACCGCGGCGTGGTGGTGCAGAACGAGATGCTGATGCATCGTGGCGAAGCCAACGGCGCGCCGGAGCAGCAGCGCCCGGCCGGGCTCGACTTCACGACCACCTTCTCCGGCGATCCCGCGGACCGCGATCACTGGCTGCTGAAGACAGGTGACCGGGTGATCGCGCGCCATCACACGAAGGAGCTGCGCTTCCTGGTTCACTGGACTGCCGAAGTGTTCGAGGACTACGACGAGCTGAAGAAAAACATGGAAGGCACGCACAACCTGACGCATGAGCAGGCCATCGACATGCTGATAGCGGATGTGCGCTCCAGGGGTATCCGGATCGAGACGCCCAGCGATCCGCTGCACGATCCGCAGTTCATCCGGGCCCTGAACTCGGCCTATGACATCGGCGCGCCGGCCAGCTACCCCGAGGGGGCGCCGGTCACGCCCATTTACACGCACGCTGCCTGAGCCTGCGCTAGTAATCCATCAACTGAATCACGAACAAAGACAGGTTTCCCATGCTACTCAAGATAGTGGTATCGCAATTGATGACGCCCAAGGGACTGGCTTTTGACCGCTTTCTGGTGAAGTGGACGGGCCACTCCCTGATGAACCGTGTTTTCGCCAGGAATGAGGGTTACGCACCACATCCGGCCCTGTTGCTGGTAACCCGGGGTAGCAAGACGGGCCAACTCCGGGAAGTGGCTATCCCCTACTTTCAACTGGACGGAAAGTTGATGGTCGTGGGATCCAGGGGTGGCATGCCGGAAGATCCATTCTGGGTCAAGAACCTGCGTAGCGACTCCGAGGCGAGGATTCATATCCGGAGGAAGGAGAAGCGGGTGCGGGCGCGTATCGCCCAGGGCGATGAGCGAAAAGCCCTCTGGCCCCGGTTAGTCACCTTGGTGCCCACCTACGCCCGGTACCAGGCGAATACGACGCGGGAGATCCCTGTGGTCATCCTGGATCCGGCGTGACCGGCAGTTTCATCGCCGGCTGCGTGGTCTTCGCCAGCGGCGGCATGGTGCCGCACTGATCGTCACTACAACACGAGGACTTGGGGATGGATCGACTGAAGGGTAAGGTCGCGATCGTGACAGGCGCTGGCCGCATCGGCAACATCGGTCTTGCGATCTGCGAGGCCTTCCTGCGCGAGGGGGCCAAGGGCGTCATCGGCACGGACATTCGCAGCGACGAGGCGATGGCGATCCGCGAGCGCGTCGAGCGGCAGTTCGGCAAGGAGCGCTTCAGGCTGCTCGAGCACGACGTGACCAGCCCCGCCGACTGGCAGCGAGTGGTCGATGCGGTGGTCCTGGAGTTCGGCGGCCTCGATGTGCTGGTGAGCAACGCCGGCATCGCGATACATGGCGGCATCGAGAACACCTCGCTCGAGGATCTGCGCAAGGTGATGGCGGTCAACCACGACGCGATGTTCCTCGGCATGAAGAGCTGCCTTCCCGCGCTCACGGAGAGCGTGAAACGCTTCCCCGGCGGCGGCGCCATCGTCAACAACATCTCGATGTCGTCCTACATGCCGAATGCGAACAACATCGGTTACCACGTTTCGAAGGCGGCGGCGCGCATGCTGACGCTGTGCGGGGCGACGGAGTTCGGGCCAAAGAAGATCCGCGTCAATTCGGTGCATCCCGGGCTCACGATCACCCCGCTGGTGCGCGAGTCCTTTGTCGACTACGTGGCTGCCGGACTTTGGGAAACGGAGGCGGCGGCAGAGGCTGCGATCGCCGGCATGGGCCCGCTGAACATGGCGAGCCAGCCGGAAGACACGGCGCATGCCTTCGTCTATTTGGCGTCCGAGGAGGCCCGCTTCGTGACCGGCGCCTCGATCTACCACGACGGCGGCATCGGGCAGCGATACTGAGGAGAGACCGGATGAGTGAAGCCCGCAAGGCAAGGTTCTCGTTCACCAAGCTGATCGTGGACGACGAAGAGACGATGGCCCGGTACTACCACGAGGTGTACGGGCTGAATGTGATACAGCGCGTGCAGGGTGAATCCAGCGCCGCTGGCGAGCCGTTCCGCGAGATCATCATGGGGCCGGGCGACTCGATGTCGCCCGATGAATCCCTGGTGATGTTCAGTTTCATCGGGCGCCCTGCGCCGCGCGACCAGGAGTGCATTATCGGCTTCGTCACGGACGACCTCGACGCGCTGGTCGCGCGCATCGCCGCCAACGGCGGCAAGCTGGTCGGCCCGATCAAGTCGATGCCCGAGCACGGCATCCGCGTGGTGTTCGCCACGGACCCCGAGGGGCACCTGAGCGAGAACGTGCAGATGCTGCCGGCCTGAGCGCGCGGGCGGACAGCCGGGAAATGCCGCTTTACAAACAGATAGCCAACAATTAACTTATCGATACGTTTGTGGCGGGGAAGCTGGCGATGCGCCAGTGTCGATCAAGGCCACATGCGTCAGAACAACAAGACAGGGCAACGAATCACACACGGCCGTTGCCGCCCGCAACCAGACCGACAACCACCTCCGGGAGAGACCAGATGAAGCACAGGACCAAGCACATGAAGATGAAGCGTTCCACCTGGTTGCTGCGGGCAGCGATTGCCGGCAGCGTGATGGGCGTCGGCAGCGCCGGCGCCTGGGCGCAGGACGGCGCTCAGGCGTCCGGACTGGAGGAGGTGGTAGTCACCGCGCAACGGCGCGAGGAGAACATCCAGTCCGTTCCGGTCGCGATCACGGCCTTCGACAACAACAGCCTGCGCGAGCAGAACATCACCAGCCCGCTGGACCTG
>Ga0138256_10004620_pt1 | contig 14637 bp, 16 predicted proteins | sample KNB2016incub_MG_FD_105486 | JGI IMG/M metagenome (GOLD analysis project Ga0138256, IMG submission 105486) | Active sludge microbial communities from wastewater in Klosterneuburg, Austria - KNB2014incub_MG | ecosystem: Engineered > WWTP > Activated sludge > Unclassified | place: Austria... | reverse complement strand
GTGAAGAACTTCGACGCCAAGGGCGAAGCCGAGTCGTGGCTCGGCTCGGTGCTCTCGAACCTGTCCAGCTCCGAGATCCGAGGCGGCCACTGCGACGAGCCGGTGGCGTGCCCCGCGATTTACCAGCCGGTGTGCGGCACGATCAAGAGTGAGGCGCCCAAGACCTACTCGAGCGCGTGTGGCTTCCAGGGCGCGGTCATGGCCGACGCCGGCAGCGCGGGCGAGAGCAAGGGCTACTACAGCGCCGGTGCTTGCAAGCCGCTCTGCGACTACACCGATCCGAAGAAGACCTGGGCCGCGCAGAGCCCCGAAAAGTGCATGCTGGTGAAGTACTACTGCACGCCGCCCGCCGTCTCGTTCTCGAACGAGTGCGGCTGCGGCTGCGTCACCCCCTGACCCGCGGCGCGAGCGGGCGTCACCCGACGCCCGCTCGGCCCCCAAGCTCACGGTGAGATGCTGAACGCCTTGCTCACCGTGACCGGATCCCCCTGGAACGCGGGGACCTGAGCGCGACGGAACACGCCCGCCACGCAGCTGCCCACCGGCGTGCCGGGATATTCACCGCCGCTGACGTTGGCGGTGGTGACACGACCCGAAGGCGCGAAGGTGACGACCGCCTTGCCGCCGCCGGTGGGGCCGCCCGGGCGCTTGCAGCCAGAGGCCTGGGCCGCGGCGGCGCCGAGGGCGGCGATGGCTGCGCCCTTGTTGAACGAAGCGACGCCGGTCGAAGGCTCTTCCTTCTTCGCGGTCGGCTCTTCCTTCTTCTCTTCGGGCTTCTTGCCGGCTTCTTCTTCCTTCTTCTTCATCGCCTCGGCGAAGCGCTTCTTTTCCTCTTCGGTGACTTCTTTCTTCTCACCGCCAGAGGCCGCCGGGGCTGCCGAAGGGTCACCCGCCTTGGCTTCTTCCGGCTTCTTGTCGCCGTCGCTGGGCCGCTCTTCCTTCTTCGTGTCGGGGCTGGCGCTGCCGCTCTTCCCGCTCTCCGAGCCCTTGTCTTTGACCTCGGCCTTGGCTTCTTCGGCCTTTCCGCTGCGCAGCGCGAACACGCCGATCACGATGGCGATCACGGCCAGCAACGCCACGCCGCCGCCGACGACGAAGATCATGGCGTTGCTCTTCTTCGGCTGCGCGTAGGCCGGGGGCGGCATGCTGCCGAACGCTGCGGGCATCTCGCTTGGAATGCTGGGGCGCGGCGGCGGATCGGGCGGAGGCGGCGGAGCCGAGAGCAGGGCTTGGTTGGCGCCCATGCCGAACAGCGGCCCACCCATGCCGCCGCCGCCCATGTTCATGATGTCGTCGAGATCGGCCTTCTCTTCCTGCGCGGGCTGTGCCCTCCCGCGCGGCGACGGGGCCGACGCCTTGGCGGCGGGGCCCACGCCCGCCTTGAGCGCGTCGAGCGAGAACAGGACCGAGTTCTCGTTCCTCGCCCCGGTGGGCTGCGCGTCGTAAGCGGCCTCTGCGGGCGCCGCCACATCGCCGTCCGAGCCAGCCAGCGCGGCGCTGCCGAAGATGTCCGCCGCGCCCCGGCTCTTCTCGACGCGCGCCGCGACCTGCCCGGCCGGCGGCGCGAAGCCAAACGCGGGCGCCGGCGCGGGCGCCGGCTCGGGCTCGGCCTGCACCGGCGCCGAGTGCTGGGGCGCCGACAGGTAGGGAGTCAGCTCCGGTGCCGAGGCCAGCGGCAGCCAGTCGCCCATGCCCTCTTTCCACACGAAGGCGTCGGCCGGGATCTGCCCCGCGTTCCAGGCATCGACGATCTCGTGGGTGGTCATCGAGCGCTGGTCGGTCTCGCTCAGGTTGACGCTCCATGTGTCGGCGTTGCCACCCGCCGCGGCGCTGCCGGCGTCGGCGCCGAACTGATCCGGCTCGGTGTAGCCGTCGACGACGATGGGCTCGTTGCAGCCTTTGCAGCGAACCTTGACGCGGCGACCTCGGACCTTCTCGTCCGCAATCGCGTATTTCGCGCCACATGACTGGCAAGTGATCTTCATCGTGCTTCGGCTCCCAACTCGGGGCTAGAGCCCAAAATCTAAACCAAGTCGGCCGTTCAGGCGAAGTGACAAGATCCCCTCTTCAGTTCACGGTGACCAGCGCTGACCCGTCCGCCCCGCAGAAACCCGAGCCGTTCGGGTACTGGACTCCGCAAGTCGGACAGATCTTGGGGTATTGCCCGCTCGGCCGCTCTGCCGAGTGTGGCGCGCCGGCGGGGACCAGCTCTTCGTCGTGCAGCGGACACTCGGTAATCCCGGGATCGAATCCCTGCTCGCACACCGGGCACACACCCCCGCTCGGACCGCGCCCCTCGGAGCTCTGCCCCAGGACCAGGCGGTTTCCATCGAACTTACAGAAGCGCGCCGGCGCCCTGTACTCGGCGCGGCAGGTCGGGCAGAGCATCACCGCGTCGGCCGGGGCCGGCGCGTCGGGGGGCCGGGCCGCGGCGACCACGCGGGTCACCAGCGGCGCGGGGGCCACGGGCTCGGGGTCTGGTGATGCCTGCGCGCGAGCTTTTTGCCGGCGCAGCAGCCAAAGCCCGGTGATCCCGAAGACCAGCGCCGCCAGGCCCACCACCCCGACGAACAGCCGCCGGCGGTCGCTGGGCTGCGCCGCCCGGGGGGCTGGCTCCGCCACTTCGGTAGCCGTCGGTGCCGCCCACAGAATGGAGCTGTCCGACAGTACCGTAGCGGCGGCAAATAGGGCGACCGCGACCGTCAGCCTCACGGGAGCTTCGCCCAGCGTAGCAGATCCCCGCTGCTCGGGCCGGGTCGCGTTGACACCCAAAATCGGCCTCTGCTACCGTCCGCCCAAACTACTCTTGGATTTTCGCAGGCTTCCGCCGACACACCGAGAAGGGCGAGGCCGTTTGCGAGAGAGGAGCGCGCTGACGATGCGAAGGGATAGCGGCAGCAGACGGCTGCAGCGATGGGTGCGGACCGCGGCGGGCGTCGGCACGCTGCTCGCGGTTTCTGGAGTGACGTTCGCGCAAGAGCCGCGGGTCGCCGACAAGAACGGAGAGGGTCTCGACACCCACCTGTTCCGTCCGGCCATCGACTCGAAGGGGTTCATGTCGATCAACGGCTCCGACATTCTCGGCGCCAACGACATCAGCTTCGGCCTGGTGCTCGACTATGGCAGGAACCTGCTGCGCACCAACGACGAGCGCGACGCCTGCGGGGGGCCCGGCGAGTCGGCCTGCCCGAACGGCGGGCAGAGTCTGGATCGCGGCGTGGACGCCTTGGTCAAGAACTCGTTCCAGGGAACGTTCGGCTTCAACTACGGCATCGCCAACATCGGAAGCATCGGCATCACCGTGCCCGTGATCTTGATGGCGGGCAACGAGGCCAACGAGATCGGCGCCACCAACGATACCTACGACACCGGGAAGCTCGACTCGCAGAAGATCAGCACCGTGGCTCTGCAGGGCAAGCTTCGCCTGACGCGCGTGGACCGTGGCCCGGGCCTTGCCATCGTGGTGCAGGGCGGCGTGCCGGTCGGCGACGCACCGCGAGAGCTGGGTGCCGATCCCGGCGGCTGGTACTGGCCGCACGTGGTGTTCGAGAACCGCTTCGGCTCGTCGAAGCGCCTGAAGATCGGCCTCGACGCCGGCTATCGCGGGCACACCGGCAAGAACCCGAAGTTCGAGCTGGACAACGCCGGACGAAATCAGCTCGCGGAAGGCAAGCTGGAAGGCGGCAACCTGGCCACCTTCGGTGCGGGCATCGCTTACCGCGTGATCGACCCGCTCGACCTGGTGGTCGAGACCTATGGCACCTACCTGCTGGACGGGAAGAGCGACTCGAAGCAGAAGCTCAGCCAGGAGTTCCTCGGCGGAATCAAGCTGTTCGTCGAGCGCAACAGCTACCTGATGATGGGTGGCGGCAGCCGCGCATTCATGACCGGCTACGAGGCCGCCGACGTCCGCATGGTGCTGGGCTTCGTGTTCGAGCCCAGCATTGGTGACCGCGACGGCGACGGCTACAAAGACGACCTCGACCAGTGCCCCGACGACCCCGAGGACTTCGACGGCTTCCGCGACGAAGACGGCTGCCCCGAACCGGACAACGACAACGACGGCATCTTGGACGTCGACGACCGCTGCCCGAACACGCCCGAGGACCGCGACGGCGACGAGGACGAGGACGGTTGTCCCGAAGGTCAAGACGGCGATCGCGACGGTGACGGCATCCTCGACTCGCGCGACAAGTGCCCCGACGATCCGGAAGACCGCGACGGCTTCGAGGACAAGGACGGCTGCCCCGAGCCGGACAACGACAAAGACGGCATCTTGGACAAGGACGACAGCTGTCCGCTCGACCCCGAAGACAAGGACAACTTCGAGGACACCGACGGCTGCCCCGACCCCGACAACGACAAAGATCAGATCCCCGACGTGAAGGACAAGTGCCCGAACGATCCCGAGACCTACAACGGTTTCGAGGACGAAGACGGCTGCCCGGACAAGGGCAAGGTGCTGATCGAAGGCTCGGACATCATCATCTTGGACAAGGTGATGTTCGAGACCAACAGCGCGAAGATCTTGCCCGAGTCGGACGGCATCCTCGACGCGGTGGCCGCGACCCTGAAGGGTCACCCCGAGTTCCAGGTGGTCGAGGTCGCCGGTCACGCCGACGAGCGCTCGAGCGACGACTACAACCTGAAGCTGACGCGGGATCGCGCGGCCAGCGTGGTCGACGCGCTGGTCAGCCGTGGCGTCGCCAAGGCGCGCCTGGTCTCGCAGGGGTACGGCGAGTACTGCCCGCTCGACGAGGGCCACAACGCCACCGCGTGGGAGAAGAACCGCCGCGTGGAGTTCAAGGTCGTGAAGACCGAGGACGGCTCGACCAACGCCGAGCGCGGCTGCGAGAAGGCCAAGGGCAAGGGCGTCTTCCCGCCTGCCATCGAGTGAGTCGCGGGGGCCTGCCCCGGGTCCAGCCGGCCCGGGGCAGGTGAAGTGATGGAAGAGATCCGCTCTCGGTTCCGCGACGACCACGCGCGGCTCGGCGCCCTGCTCGAGCAGCTGGGCAGCGCCGCAACTCCGGGCGACGAGCTCGGGCTGCTTGCGCTGTGGGCGGTGTTCGAGCGCAGCGTGCGGGCCCACATCCAGCTCGAAGAACGCGCCGTGCTGCCCGCGCTCGAGGCCAGCCACCCGGCAGAGTGCCGGCAGGCCCGCTACGAGCACGACCGGCTCCGGGACCTGATCTCCGACCTGGCAGCGCTGGCCAAGTCCGGCGGGATGCTGCGGCAAGCCCTCGACCAGCTCGAGACCGCGCTAGCGATGCACGCAGAGTGGGAAGAAGCGACGCTCTACGCCCTGGCGGACGCGCGGCTCGGGGCCGCCGCGCGCCAGCGCATCCTCGAGGCCCTCGGCAGCCGGGCTCGGGACTGAATCCTTCGCCTGCCGGCGCGGCTCCAACCCGGGCTCCGATGACCTCGTTCCAGTGGATCCTGTTGGCGGCGACCGCCGCCTTGTTGGTGTTCATGCTCCGCCGGCGGTTCGGGGACGTCTCGGCCGCCGAGGCCCGCACGCTGGTCGAGGGCGGCGCACTGCTCCTCGACGTGCGCACCCCCGCCGAGTTCGCCGGCGGCCACTTGCCCGGGGCGGTCAGCGTGCCACTGGCCGAGCTCGAGGGCCGCCTGGCGGAGCTTGGCCCCAAGGACCGGGCGGTGGTGATCTATTGCGCGTCCGGGGTCCGCAGCGCGGTGGCCAGCCGCGTGCTGGCCGGCGCCGGCTTCGCCACGGTGAAGAACCTCGGCGCCATGTCGCGCTGGTGAAGGGCTGAGCCTACAATCGGCCGGTGCCCGAGCTGATTTCCCACGACGGCGACGGCGGCATCGCGCACTGCAGTCGCTGCGGCGCGGTGGCGGTGGGCCCGTGCGCGCGCTGTCGCGCCCCGATCTGCGGGGACTGCTGCGTGCTGACCGAAGGCGGCACCAGCACCTGGGCCATCTGTCTGGCCTGCGACGACCGCGGCGGGCGAACGCTGGGCGGGGCGTGGCGCGGGCTCGTGCTGTGGCTGGTCGGGATCCTCGTGGTGCTGCTCGCGCTGGTCGTGGGGCTGGGCCTCCTGGCGCGCTGATCACGGCTCGATGCGTTTCACCCAGCTTCCGGCCGGCAGCTGCTGATCGGGCTCGACCCCGTTGAGCAGGGCCAGCGTCGACAGGTTAGTGTGGGTGGGCCCAGCCTCGATCAGCGCTCGCAGCGAGCGCGCCTCGGTCAGCCGGCTCACCCGCACCCGCAGCGGACCCAGGTTCCGGAGCGCAGGCTCGGTGATGCGTTTCGCGCCGCCGGTCAGCGCCTGCACGGCGTCGCCCTCGTCTTGCCCCGAGGGCACTATCAACGCCATCACCAGGGGCGCCTTGGGCGCGTCGATCACCCAGCTCAGGGCGGTCAACCCGCCCTCGCGGGGCTGCTTGGAGAAGTGGGCTGGCCGGTCGCCCAGGGTCACCGGGCGGAAGGTCGAACGGTCGCCCAGCGCGCCCAGCGTGGCGTCCAGGTTCCCGTGCTCCGAGCGCGCAACGAGCAAGATCGTCGCCTTGCCCGGCAGCGCCGCCATCAGATCTCGCCCCACCAGCTCGGCGCGCCAGGCCGGCGGCAGCGGCAGCTCGAAGTCGGCGCTCGGCACCAGGTAGCGATCGCCCAGCAAGTAGCCGTCGCGCGGGTCCTCTCCGAATTGCAGGCCGTCGATCTTCGAGAAGTACTCGGCGGCCTTCGACTCACCGCCGGGCGTGGCCCGTCGGGTGATGGCGTCGAGGCGCTCGCGAGTGGCGGGATGGGTGCGCAGCGCCGGCGGGACACGGCTGCCCCCCGCCCGGCGCTCGAGCTCGGCGAACAGTCCGATCACCTTCAGCAGGCCCGAACGGGCGTAGCCCGCGCGCTCCAGATAGCCGAGCGCGAGCTGATCGGATTCGTGCTCTTCGTCGCGCAGGCGCGCCAAGAGCGCCCGCCGCTCGGCGCTGCCCAGCTTCGCGATGTCGCCGTCTTCGACCCCGTGCTTCACCAGATACTCGGCCTGCTTGCGCCAGTGCCGCATCGAGACGTGAGCGACCTCGTGGGCGAGGGCCGCAGCCAGCTCGGCCTCGGAGCCCAGAAAAGCCAGCAGCCCTCGAGTCAGGTAGATGTACCCGCCCGGTCCCGAGCGGATGCTCACGTGCGAGCTGTCGATCAAGCGCAAGGTCCAGCGACTGGCGTTCGGGTCGGCGTGCGCCGCTACCCGCCCCAGCACCTGTTCGACATAGCGCTGCAGCGCGGGATCCCGCATCGCGAGCACTTCGTTCATCACCTGCTGGTCGGCCAGGCGCCCGAGCTCGGCGTCGTCGTCGACTGCCAGCGACGGCTTGGTCTCGGGTGGGCGCGGCCGACCGGGGGGCCCGGCGCACGCGGCAGCAAGACAGAGCGCGACGACCAGAGCACGCATGGCAGCCTCGACCCTCCTAGCGCATCTGCGGCGGCGTGGCACTCTCGAGCCATGGCGCGCCGGATTCGGGTTCTCGCGTGCCTGCTGCTCGGCGGTTGTGCTGCAGTGCCCCGCGTGGGCCAAGCGGACCGTGCCCGGGCCGAGGCCTACGCGGCCCGCGCGCGCGTCGCCACGGGCCTACCCGAGGCGCTGCACTTCGCCACCCGCGCCCTCGTGGTGCGGATCGCCGCCTGCGGCTTCGAGTGTCCGGATCCGGCCTACTCGTTCGTGCAGCTCGGCGACTTGCGCCTGCTCAATCACCAGCCCGAGCACGCGGCCCAGTCGTACGCACGCGCGGTCGCCATCTTGCTGCCCCATCGCGCCACCCACCGCGCGTGGATCGACAGCGCACGGCTGCGCCTGGAGCGGGCCTGCGCGGCGGCCCGCCACGCGCCTGCCTGCGGCGGCCAGGCCTCGCGCCGTCACTGACAGGTGTAGTCGGTGGCGTAGGGCCAGCAGAAGCCCACCTGCGTCTCGCACTTGTAGTTCGCGGGGCAGTCTTTCGGAGTGTCGCACGCCTGGGTGCAGATGAACGGGTTCGAGGTGGGCCCGAAGGCCATGCACAGGTTGCCCTGGCACTCTTCGCCGGCAGTGCCGTCGCCGGTGGCCACGCAACACGCGCCGATGGGCTGCGCGCCGAGCTTCCACTGGTCACCGGGAATGCACGACGGCGTGCCCCCCGGCTCGCACTGCTCGGTGGCCTTCGAGCAGACGAAGCCCGGCCCCGTGGCGCAGGCCGCGTTGCTCATGCAGCGGTCGCTGCACACCTTCACTCCGCCGAACTCGAGGCAGGCGCGGTAGCGACAGTCTTCGTCGGTGGTGCAGCAGTACCCGGTGGGGAGTGCACCGTGGGGCCCGGCCCGGTTTGAGCGCCGCCGGCGCCGCCGGTGCTCGCCCCTCCGGTGCTCGCGCCGCCGCTGCCCGCCCCGCCCGAGCCCGTGCCGCCCGTGCCGCCCGTGCCACCGGGCAAGCCGGCGGCACCCCCCGTCCCCGAATCGCCGACCGTCTGGCCCTGGCAGCCCGCGGCCCAGAGCAGCATCAGACCCACCGTTCGCCTCACCACGAGCCGGATGGTTGCACGCAGCCTGCGCCCCGGCCAGACGCTCGACAAAAGTTGCGACGAACCCCGAATCCCTCTGGCGGGGCGCGGCTCGTACCGGCGGAGCCCGTCGTGATCCCCGTCGCCGTCGTCCTGGCCCTGCTCGTGGGCGTGTCCCTGGGGCTCCTGGGCGGCGGCGGGTCCCTGCTCACGGTTCCGCTCTTGCGCTACGTGGTGGGGCTCGAGGCGCACCGCGCGGTGGCGCTCTCGCTGCTGATCGTGGGTATTACGAGCCTGGCGGCCCTGGTGCCCCACGCGCGAAGGGGCCGGGTGCGCTGGCGCACCGGGGTGGTCTTCGGAGCGGCCGGCATGGTCGGCGCTTTCCTGGCGGGCCGGGTGGCGCACTGGATCCCCGCCGCGGCGCTCTTGCTGCTGTTCGCCGCGCTCCTGCTCGCGACGTCCGTGGCCATGCTGAGCGACAGGCCTCGCATCCGGGCAGCAGCGGTCGTTCGCGAGCTACCCGTGGTCAAGGTGCTGGGCGAGGGCCTGGTGGTCGGCGCCGTCACGGGCCTGGTCGGGGCGGGCGGCGGCTTCTTGGTCGTGCCGGCGCTGGTGCTGCTCGGCGGCCTGCCGATGAACGTGGCCGTGGGCACTTCGCTGCTGGTGATCGCGATGAAGTCGTTCGCCGGCTTCGCCGGCTTCCTGGGTCATACGCCCATCGACTGGACGCTGGCGGCATGGCTCGGAGGCGCCGCGGTGATCGGCAGCGTGCTCGGAGGGCTCTTGGCCGACCGCGTCTCGTCGTACCACCTGCGCCGCGGGTTTGGCTGGCTGGTGGTGGCCATGGCGCTGTTCATGCTGGGCCAAGAGCTGCCGCGCGCGTTTGGCGCCGCGCCGCCCATCGCGCTGCCCCTGGCGCTTTCGGTGCTGGGCACCGTGGCTGCGGTCGGGGTTCGGCAGCTCTGGTCGCGCGCGTCGGCACCGGCCGCAGAGTGACGCCGCGGAGCTCAAGGGTCGTGGGCGGCCGAGCCCAGCACCGGCAGCGCGCGGGCGTGGCGCGGGCGCTCGGGCGCGGGCAGCGCGGGGCGCACGTCCGCCGGGCGCGCGCTCCACGCGCGCACCAGGTCGCGGTCCATCAGGTGGGTGGGGCTGACGTTGCCCAGGGCGTTCAGCATGATCGCTCGCACGTTGGGGTTGCTCTGCTCCAGCTGGTCCAGAAGCGTGCCCATTGCTTCCCGGCGTAGCCCTTCTTGCGAGCCACACAGCCCGCACGGAAGAATGGGGAAGGCGCGCGCCGCCGCGTGGGCACGGATGTCGGCCTCGGCGCACTCGACGAGCGGGCGGACCACCTCGAAGCGCCCGTCGTCGGTGCGGTACTTCGGGGGCAGCGTCTGCAGCCGACCGGCATAGAGCAGGTTGAGCAAGAACGTCTCGAGCGCGTCTTCGCGGTGGTGGCCCAGCGCGATCTTGTTCGCACCCAGGCGCTCGGCCGCCGAATACAAGATCCCCCGGCGCAGCCGCGAGCACAGCGAACAGGGCGTCTGGCCGGCGGTCAGCTTCTCGACCACCACGGCGTGGGTGTCCTCGCGCAGGATCTCGAAGGCGACCCCGCGGGTTTGCAGGGCGGCCACCAGCGGGGCGCCGTCGTAACCTGGCTGCCCTTGGTCGAGATGCACGGCCACGAGCTCGATCGGCAAGGGCCCGCGCCGCCAGGTCTCGAGAAGGTCGAGCAGCGTCCAGCTGTCTTTACCGCCGCTCAGTGCGACCAGCACGCGATCACCGGGCTGGAAGAGCTGGTGGTCGGCGATGGTGCGACGCAGCTGGCGATTCAGCCGGCGCGTCGGGTCCCCCTTCACAACAGACATCGCTCGACCTCGTCCACGCTGGGCGCCTTCATCGCGCACTCCCACTGGCGACGCGAGACCTTCGAGCCGCACTTGGCGAACTCGGGAGAGCCCGCGGCCTTGAGCCGAGCGCTCTCTTTGGTGCGCTCCACTTCGTCGTCGCTGACGCCGCGCCGCTCTTGTCGGACCAAGAGCTCGGTGTACCGATCGAGGAGCTGATTGCATTCGGCCGGGTCCAGGGGGCGACCGCAGCCCGCGCAGAGGGCCAGGCACAGCCCCACGGCGCCGCTCAGTCGAAGCAATCCTCCACGACCTCTTTGCTGGTCTTTGCGCTGCGAACGCATTGCATCGCTTTCGTGGTGATGCGTCGTCCGACGCACTGTTTGAGCATCGACTCGCGCACGCTCTTCTTGGTGGCCTCGATCTCGTCGTGAACCGAGGCGGGGTTTCCGGCGTTCTTCTTCTCGAGCTCGAGCCGCGCGACGCGCTCGACGATCTCTTCGCACTCCGCCTCGCTCGCCGGGTGCCCGCAGCCGGCGACAACCAGGGCAAAACCCGCTGCTTTCAGACATCGCTGCGCCGCCGAGCTCATGGGGAGTCGCTTTATCCCGAAGGCCGAGCGCTTTCAAAAGGCGCGGCAGAAATCTGGACGAGTGTACAGGTCTTGCTAGTCTTGTCCAGAGATGTCCCGGACGCGCGCCGCAGCGGCGGAGGTCGTGACGCCCGAGCACTTGCTCAGGAAGGCGACCCTCGCGCGGACCTCCGGCCTGAGGGCCAAGTACGCCATGCGCGCGCTCGACCGTGGCGGGCGCATCAGCCGAACGACCCGCGCCATGTTGCTTCGGCAGCTGTACCTGGCCCACATGGAGGCGAAGCGTTTCGAGCCCGCGCTCGGCGTGGCGCTCGACATCGTCGCGCTCGACGTGATGCCGGACGTCGCGCGTCAAGACGCTGCGCGGGCGTGCCTGGGTCTGGGCGATCACGAGGGTGCGGTCGCGCACCTGCGCTTGGCGAGCCGCGTGAGCCCGCCGTCGCGTCGCGCGTTTCACCTGTGGACGCTCGGGAGCGTGCTGTACCTGGCCGGGCGCCACCGCGAGGCCGCCGGGGCGCTGTCGCGGGCGTCGCGCTGGGGGACGACGGACCGCCCGCTCTATCAAGCACAGCTCGCGCTGTCGCGCATCGCCAGCGGCGAGTCGATCGCGCCGGACGAGGTCGACAGCCTGCGAGAGCGGCTGGCCGATGCACCCTGCGGGCAGGGTTACGGGCAGTTCGTGCTCGGCGAGCTGGCGTTTCACTCGCGGGACTTCGACGCTGCGCGGCTCTATCTGCGGGGCTTCGTCCGGCGGTCGACCAGCGGGCGCGTGGCGCTGGCGGTGGCGCTGACCGGCGAGATCGCCCGGGCCCGCCGGCTTCTGGCCCGGCTCCCGCGGAAGAAGCCCTGATTTTCGCGCCCCGCCCTCCACACCGGGCGCGCCTGGAACTAGACTACCTGAGACCACTCGATGACGCGCCTGCGCTGGACTCCGTTCTTCATCGTGCTGCTCGCGGTTTCCGCCTGGACCTTCGGCGCCGAAGCATCGGGCAACGTCTGCACCGTGGCGGGGGACGCCGCCGGCGCGGGGGGCGGTGACGCCTTCACGCGCGCGCTGCAGCGGGGCCCGATGTACGCCGCGCTGGCCGCTCTGGTCGGGGGGCTGCTGGTGAGCCTGACGCCGTGCGTGTACCCGATGATCGCCGTGACGGTCAGCGTGTTCGGCGCGAAAGAGGCCAGGAGCCGCGCGCAAGGCGTGCTGCTCTCGCTGGCCTTCGTGCTGGGGATCGTGGCGATGTTCGTTCCGCTGGGGTTGGCCGCGGGGCTCACCGGCGGCATGTTCGGCGCGGTCCTCCAGAGCAAATGGGTGATCGTGGTGATCAGCGGTTTGTTCTTGGCCATGGCCGCCAGCATGTTCGGCGCGTTCGAGTTCACGCTGCCGTCGGCCATCACCAACAAGCTCGCGACCGTGGGTGGCATCGGTTACAAGGGCGCCTTCGTGCTGGGCCTGGTGTGCGGCGTCATCGCCGCGCCCTGCACCGGGCCGGTGCTCACCGGCATCTTGACCTGGATCGCCAAGACCCAGAGCGCGGGCCTGGGCGCCCTGGCCATGGCCGCGTTTGCCCTCGGGCTGGGCGCGCCGTTCTTCTTGGTCGGCGCTTTCGCCGTGCAGCTTCCGAAGAGCGGGCGCTGGATGGTCCACGTCAAGTCGTTGCTGGGCATCGTGCTGGTGGTGGTCGCGTTCTGGTTCCTGGGCTCGGCGTTCCCGCTGCTGACCAAGCTGGCCCGACCGGACGCCACCTTCCTGGGGGTGGCGGCCGCGGCCGCGCTCGTGGGCGTGGCGCTGGGCGCCGTCCACCGTTCATTCGACGAGCCTGGCGCCGGGGTGAAGGCTCGCAAGGCGATCGGCATCGTGCTCACCTGCCTGGGTTCGTTCGCCTTCGTCGCAGGCTTCTCGAAGCCGTCGCGCACGCTGGCGTGGGAGAAGATCAGCGTGGCCGAGGCGCGCACCAAGGCCAGCACCGAGAAGCGCCCGCTGCTCTTGGACTTCACCGCCGCGTGGTGCGGCGCGTGCAAAGAGCTGGACAAGCACACCTTCAGCGAAGAGGGCGTGGCGCGTGAGGCCGGCCGCTTCGTCGCCGTGAAGGTCGACGCGACCGACGACGAAGATCCGGTGGTGGCCGCGACCATGAAAGAGCACAAGGTCGTCGGGTTGCCGACCGTGCTGATCTACGATTCGCGCGGCTCGGAAGCGGTGCGGTGCACCGACTTCGTGGCCGCGCAACCGTTCCTGGATGCCATCAAGAGCGTGAACTGAGCGTCACGGCTCGAAGTCGCTGGGCGGCTTGGGCTTGTCGGCCGGGGGCTTGTCGGCCGGGGGCTTGTCGGCCGGGGGCTTGTCGGCCGGGGGCTTGTCGGCCGGCGGCTTCTTGTCGCCCTTCTTGTCGCCCTTCTTGTCGCCCTTCTTGTCGCCCTTCTCGGGCTCGGGCTCGGCGGGCGGCGGCTCGGCGGGCGGCGGCTGGTCGAACTGGCCGGTGTCGGTCTGGGCCGCATCGGCGATCTTCTTGGCGGTGGTCTTCGAGGCCTCGGCCACCTCTTCCGCGCGGGCCGACATCAGCGGGATCAGCTTCTTGGCGTCGTCCAGGTTCTTGCGCACCTCGGACTTCTTCTTCGGACCGCCCTTGCGGAACGCGCCGTCCACGGTGGCCTCGAGCGCCAGGATCTGCCCGGTGGCCTGGTCCAGCGACTTCTTGATCTTCTTCATGCGCACATGAAGCTTGGCGGCGCTCTTCACCGCCGCCTCCATGGCTGAAACCATCGTCTTGGCGTCGCCGTCCAGGTCCTTGCCCTTGACCGACACCTTGACCCCCGCGTCGTCGTTGTCGTCCAGCCCGTCGACTTCCATCTTCAGGCCGGTGCCGGCCGTCGCCAGCTCTTCGGTCTTCTTGCCCAGCTTCTTGCCCAGCATGCTGGCCGACGAGCCCTCGTCGAGCTTGACCTTCTTGGCCAGCTCTTCGCGGATCTCTTTCTCCGACGCGGGAGCGCGGCCGAGCTCGATCTGCATGTCGTGCAGGTTGCTGAAGAACTCGTCGAAGGTCGGGTCCCCGCTCTGGTACTTCTGGCCCTGCGACACGGCGGACGGGCCGGGGCTGCCCAGAATGGAGCAGCCGGTGGCGGCCACGACCAAGCCGGTCGCGGTCAGGGGGATGAGGCTCGCGCTGGCGCTGAGCGTCACGACGCGGGCGATGTTTCGGAATCGGGTGGTCACGGACATGAAAGCGTTGCTCCCCAAAGCTCGTGGGCCTTGCCTTTTTTCACCAAGAACAGCGAGAGGGCCCGGTCACCTCGAACCATTACTACGCCTTGGCCGGCGTTGAGGCCGTCAGGTGACAGGTTGAGGGGATCTCCCACGGGAACCAGGTCGAAGCCAAGGGTTTGGATGCGAACCTGGCGCTGGCCGGCGGCCCCTTCGGTCCACTGCAAGAGCCAGCGGCCGTGGGAAAGGCCCTCGACGGCCGGAGAAATGGCGTCGGCCCCCAGGCCACCCGGGGGCGTGGCAAAGCTCTGGGCCGCCCCCGGGGTCGCGCCCGGCGGGGCCGCGCCGACCTGGAGGGTCCAGTACGACTCGTCGGTCGGGCGACCCGCGAACGCGATCAGCACCCCGCGCTCGTTGACCGCGATGGCGGGCGAGCCCACCTGGGGCTTGGCGCTGACCTCGCGGGCGTCCCCCTGCTTGTCGCCGTTCGGGTCGAGCAAGCCCACCAGCACCGACCCACC
>Ga0138256_10004618_pt1 | contig 14640 bp, 10 predicted proteins | sample KNB2016incub_MG_FD_105486 | JGI IMG/M metagenome (GOLD analysis project Ga0138256, IMG submission 105486) | Active sludge microbial communities from wastewater in Klosterneuburg, Austria - KNB2014incub_MG | ecosystem: Engineered > WWTP > Activated sludge > Unclassified | place: Austria... | reverse complement strand
TAACTCAAATTTAGCTTTATGAATTCATGCGAAATGATATTTGGCAAACTGTGTGATGCTTTGGATTAGAACTAACAAAATTTGATTGAAGGCCTTTCGGAATACATCGAAAGAAAATTGATGTTAATTCAAAGTCAAATTCCGTCGTATCAAATGAGCTCTTTCTTAATTTGGTTTAAACCAACAAAATTCTATTTTCAAACCCGTTACTTTCTCTCGTACAATATCATAAACACACCAAATCGTTCATATTGATTCAAAACCTTAAATTTTTCGCCTAAAATGTGGATATCTTCGTCAGTATAATCATTAAAAACATTAGAATAAAGTACATACTTGGTCGTAATGTGATCAAATGTTGTATGCTTTAATTTTGATTCAGTCAAATCCATGTAACGCATTTCACTTTGATTGGGAAATACGCATGCTACTTCTTCTATACCTATATTCTGGGCCATCATATCTTGCAAAATTTTATCTCTTAGTCCATAGTAAGGTAAATGTGCCAAACTCGCATCCCAACCTTGTGCAATGTGTGGCGGATAAATCCATAGATGTCCACTCAACAATCCCAAACACAAGATGGTGTATATTCGAAACCTTATTACCATCGGTGTATTAAATAAAATATAAATTACAAGCAGTGAAAGTGTTAAATATACAGGCAAGATATATCGATGGGCATTCAAACCATTATAACATAAAAAACTAACTGACAAACATCCCAAAATGACCACAAAAACGATTACAAGGTTTATAAATCTTTTATCTTTAATCAACACTGAGAAATGCCTATAAAGCAACCATAATCCAGTTATCCACAAGAAAATATTTCCAAAATCCAACAATCGCCAACCTAAAATTATGATATTTCTCAAAAAACCAAAAATATCAACATGTTGGAACGATTCAGCCCAAGGCGAGCCCTCATGATAACCAATCCAGCCTTTCTGCACATAATGAAAATAGTTATATAATCCGAAAAGGATAAATCCAGGTAGATATGACAAAGACATTTTACATAACGTAATAAAGTAACTACTTTTATATTGCTTAAAATTAAAATACAAGTCAAGGAGTAATATTCCAAAAGATAGCATTGCCCCACGCATGCTGATGAGAAACAAACCTGCAATACCCATCAGAAGTAAAACCCGTCGATTACACAATACACCATTTAATGCCAATAAAAAGAAAAATACCAACGGAATATCTGGAGATACTAAAACTGATTGCCCAAGTAAAGTAGGTTGAATAAGAAAAAGAACCAACGCATATGGGACATCATGATCGGGTACAAATCTTTTTATCAGAAAGTATGCCTGAAAAATAATGCCAATTAAAAAAGGGAGCATGACAAAATGGCTAACAAAAAGACTTTTACCAAAAAATATCCACATCAAAGCCAGATACATACCGAAAATGGGTACATGACCACTATCAAAAGTATCAGGAAGCAAAATCTCTGCAAATCTGGTTTCATAAAAATGTATGCCATGTTTTGCACCAAGCTGTACCGTATCCCAAAAGAAAATATGACTAGAGACATGCCAAGTCATGATACTTGCAATTGAAATAAAAGTAGCAATTATAAATAAATGGTGTTGCCTATTTTTGAAGTCCATATTCTAGAAACATTTTCCGTATCCAAATTGAGGAACGAACATACACCTATTTTCAGCCAATTCAAAATATGATCTGTAAATAACTATTAAGCATGAGATTTCAGGCATATACATAGCACAATATACAGTACTGTAAAATGTAATTTATAAATAGGTAATTCTAAGCAAATTATGATTTATAAAAAAACATATTTGAAGTTTTTGCTATGATTTTTTATAAATCTACCAATTTTATTATATATTTTTATAATTCTTATAACTCTATTTATCAATACGTTATATGTTATGTATAAAAATATATGTATTTTTTTTCTATAATATTTTTTTTAATGTGTAATCCGTTTTATCTTTGCCGTAGAATAGCGTGAGAAACTGTTCTGAACCTACCATTTTTATTCAACCTGAATTTTATAATAGTTTAACCTTAAGCTGACAACAAATCAGAAGCATAAATATATGTTTTTCTGATCACTATGTGCATATTTTAAATTATGCATTACTATTATTTATATATTTTTTTTTCCAACCTTAGATTAGTATAATAGATCCAAAAGATTAAAAGGGGCATTTGCATCCTTTTAGTATTTATTTCTTAACCAATAAGTTACTGGGGCTTAGGCGTGTATTCTTATACATCTAAATCTCATAACAGTAAAATTTTTTATTTCTTAAAACTCAAAATTTGGATCTCATGAATGAATCAAATTCAACACGTTTTAGCACTTTAATCAGGAATTTCTTTCTGATTACGGTACTATTTGTTGGCATCATGAACAGTACGATGGCCCAGACACCATCTTGTGCTTGTAAGGGTGCTATTCAGGTTTCTGTCGATGACAATTGTGAAGCTGTCATCACCGCAGAACAAATACTAGCCAATGGCTCGACCTGTGGTGGTTATTCCACGGCAGTAGTTACTTTAATGAAAACTCCGACCGGTGGCATTATCGATTCCGGTACTGGAGAAGCTGAACTTATTGACGGTCAACTCTACATAGGCAAAACGATCTATGGTAAAGTTGCAACAGCAAATGGTACCAACTCTTGTTGGACTACCATCAATGTAGAAGATAAATTCAAACCTACATGGGAAAGTATCGAGCCAGATACTTGTGTAGTAACATGTCCTAGCTTGGGCAGTTTCATTCCAGTAGCGTTTGATAATTGTCACACACCTAGAGTATTCCAGGTAAACGAAGAAATTGTTGTAAATGAATGTGATAGGCCTGATTTATTTGCAGGACCTGATACATTAAAAATGATCAAAAGAACTTATCGTGCAATTGATGAATCAGGCAATGTTTCATTAACTGACTGTAGCGTTGTATTTTATGTTGTATCATTGGATTTTGATGATATCGTAGGATTGGAAAATGTTCAGTTAGAGTGCGATGCACCATATGCAAAACTTCCAAATGGTAACCCATCTCCTACTTCAATTGTAGTTAATGGCGTTACATTCCCTGGAACAGGATATCCTGGTTTGACACCTTGGATGCGTTCTACATCGGGTGAAGGAACCACAGATGTTGTGCTTAGTAACAATAGTTTGGTATTGGCTGGAGGTACTACTGGAGCTGGTGGTGGCGCAGTCACTGGAGCACAGGTATGTATCAATATAGAAAAAGATGGCGATCTAAAATTTGACTGGTACGCAGAAATGATGGGCACTATACCGCCTCTTGGCAATTACAATGGTGACCATGCACAATACTCATTGAATGGCCTTGTTACTACGCTTACTGTTGGTGGTGCAGGATCAGGAGCAACACCACAAACAAGAACTAACGTTGTGGTCCCTGTCTTAAAAGGTGATGTATTCTGTTTCAGAGTAAGAACCAATAATATTGAAAGATGGACACAACTTACTGTAACTAATATCAGCGGGCCGATTCCGTCAAATGTGGAATTGACACCAGATAGCGAACATTGTAATATTTATGTTACATACGAAGACACCAATTTCCCTACTATAAAGTGTGTTAAAAAAATAATGCGTAAGTGGCAAATTCTTGAATGGTCTTGCGAATCAAGCATCAATGAATTTTACCAAATAATAGAAATTAAAGACTCAAAAGGACCTGTTATCAGCAACCTTAAACCTGCTGATTTTGCTTCTACAAACGGCCATACATGCGAAGGTATTTACAAATTGCAAAAACCAACGCTGAAAGACAATTGTGCAACCAATTTGACATATGATGTAACATACAGTGGTGGATTTATCAAAGGCTTAAAAACATCAGATGCAGACAGATATATACCGCTTCCTGTGGGATGTAGTGAAATCACATATACAGCCTTCGACGAATGTCACAACCAGACTTCTCAAACTGTTTCTATTTTTGTAGAAGACAATACTCCGCCTGTAGCAATTTGCGATCAAAATACAACCATAGGTTTGACACTTGATGGCAAAGCATGGGTACCAGCTACATCTTTTGATGATGGTAGTTATGATGATTGTGACCTTGCAAAAATGTTAGTAAGAAGAATGGACCCATTAGCATGTACACCATGCAAGACTCCTGAATTCCCTGGCTTTACACACTTAGGTGAGTTTGTAAATGTTGGAAAAGTAAAACCTCATTACTATTATATATCCAAGCATAAGGCAACGCCTGCTGTAGCTGTCAAAACTGCTGCTGCGATGGGTGGATATGTTGTTGCACTCAATAGCGATACTGAAGACCAATGGTTATACGGTAAAGTTGGTGAATGGAATTTGGAAGCTGATTACCTTATTGGATTAAGAGATATCAAACAAAAAGGACTTTTCGCATGGTTGAGTGGTGAGTCATCTACTTACAGAAACTGGAACACAGCTAATCCAAAAGATGTAGTTGATGGTCATAATGATTACGATTATGTTCGAGTTCTTGATGCCAATGGCAAATGGGAAGATTTCGGTTATGAAACATGTGAGGCTGAAGAATTCTTATATGTAGTAGAAATCACAGATCCATGTGGATTCAGCACTTATGCACAGTTTTGTTGTTCAGATGTCTCAGCTACACACATGGTACAATTCAGAGTAATCGACAAAGCAGGTAACTGGAATGACTGTATGGTAAATGCTGTTGTTCAAGACAAATTGCCACCAGCTATCACTTGTCCACCGCATATGACTGTTACTTGTAATGATTATTTTGATCTTGCAAAACTTACAGCATCATTCGGATGGCCTACGTCTTATGACAATTGTCAACCTACTAGAATTACAACCGATTCACTTATCGAATTGAATAGTTGTAGAATTGGTAAAATAACAAGAAACTTTACCGCAACTGACGCTGGTGGACGTACCGCAAAATGTACACAAATCATCGTAGTGACTGGAAATAAATATCCATTTGTAATGGAAGCTCACAGATGGCCTAAAGATACACTCATTCAGGGTTGTGAAGATCCTAATGATACAGCTTTCGATCCTGAATTCTTAGGAAGACCAGATCTTATTGCAGACAATATCTGTAGCTTGGTTGGTGCAGATTATGAAGACCAAATCTTTACTTTCAACAACCTTAATGGTGAAGCTTGTTTCAAAATCTTGAGACATTGGACAGTTATCGACTGGTGTCAGCAATACGAAACAGTAGGAGGAGGATATGAATATGCAACTTGGACACATACTCAAGTGATCAAAGTTTATGATCCAGAGAAACCAAGAATCATTTCTGGTTGTACGCCTAAATCTGTATGTACATATGATCCAAATTGTGCAGCTGGATATATCGAATTGATAGCGACAGCAGATGACGTATGTACAGATCAATTGAGATACACATACAAAATTGATTTGAATAATGACAAAGTATTTGAATATCTTCCAAGTGGCTCTTTAGACTCAAGGTTCTCAAAATCAGGTTTAGCTACAATAGTGGGTACGAGTAGAGTGAATACAGTAGATGCTAGTGGTACCTATCCAATAGGATCTCATAGAATCGAATGGTCTTTTGAAGACAGATGTGGTAATGTAACTAAATGTGATCAGTTATTTACTATCGCAAATTGTAAGGCACCGACTCCTTATTGTATTAATGGATTGGCTTCTAGCTTGATGCCAATTGATACAGATAATGATGGAACAGCTGATGCAGGTATGGTAGAGATTTGGGCTAAAGACTTTGATAATGGTAGCTCACATCCATGTGGTTATACAGTTTATCATTCTTTTGCACCGATTTCTTTGGACGCGAATAAGCAACCTATCTTAGTAAGAGGAAGAACTTTCAATTGCGATGATTTAGGTAGAAACGACCTCAACATCTATGTTGGTGTAGTGACGCCTACTGGAGAATTAGTTCAAGATTTCTGTTCGACATTCATCACAATCCAGGATAATAATGACGTTTGTGATGAAGATAATGCAAGATTGGTAGTGCAAGGAGACGTCATGACTGAATCCAATATCGGTATCAAAGATGTTAATGTAGCACTCCAAGGAGCTGAAATGAATGTACTTACTGCGAATAACGGTATCTATACTTTCAATAATGTACCTTTCGGAAGCACTTATACAGTAGCTCCTACTAAAAATGATGACCACTTGAATGGTATTTCTACGCTCGACTTAGTTATGATCCAGCGTCATATTCTTGGTGTAGAAAAGCTGAATTCACCATACAAACTTATCGCAGCAGATGTAAATAATGATAAAAAAATCACTGCATCTGACCTTACTGAATTGCGTAAACTTATCCTTGGTGTAGTCACTAAATTTTCAGCAAATGATTCTTGGAAATTCTTTGATAAGTCTTACCAATTTACTGATCCATTGGAAGCTCAAACAGCATCATTACCTTTAGTTTACAATATCGAAAATATCAAAACTGATATGATCATCAACTTCATAGGAGTAAAAATCGGTGATGTTAACGGGAATGTAGTAGCAAATGCAGACAATAATGTAACTGAATCACGTACTAGTCAATCTTTAGCACTAAGCACTGACAATCAAACATTTGAATCAGGTCAAACTATTGATGTACCTGTAGTGGTTTCACAAAACAGTGAGGTTGCAGGCTTCCAGTTTACTGTAAACTTTGACACCGAATTGTTTAGCCTTGTTGCAATCAACAGTAATCTTCCAGGAGTAACCGACAATAACTTCGGATTTACAAAGTTGGCAAATGGAATGGTAGCTGTAAGTTACAATAAAGAAAATCCAATGACTATAAATGAAGGTGAAAATGTATTCACATTGACACTGAAAGCAAAAGCCAATGGATCACTAGAAAATGCTTTATGGATAGATTCAGCAGTGACAGCTGCAGAAGCTTATGCACAGGATTTCAGTTTGATGAATGTCAAATTGACTTTGAACAACAGAACAACTGAAAGTGCTAATCTGTATCAGAATACACCAAATCCATTCAAAGGATCAACAACGATTGGATTTGACCTTCCTGAATCATCAGAAGCAAGCATCACAATCTATGACGTTACCGGTAAGAAAGTTAAGGTTATCACCAATACTTTCAGAAAAGGATACAACAGCATAGAATTAAACAAAAATGAACTGGGCAGCACAGGTGTATTGTATTACACACTTGAAGCAGGAAGCTTCAAAGCTACCAGAAAAATGGTCGTAATAGAATAAGTTTTCTATAAAGAATTTACTGTTTTTGGGATGGGACCCCGCTTCGAAAAGTCGAAGGGGGTCTTTTTTTTTACACAAAAAAATTTTTGAACAATTTACTAAAAAAGATACTTTACAATTTTTAAATAATAAAAGATGAAATACCGAAATCTGGGTAAGAGTGAAAATAAGGTAAGCGCAATTTGTCTTGGGACCATGACATTTGGGCAACAAAACACGGAAGCTGAAGGTCATGAACAGCTTGATTTTGCAATAAGTAAGGGTATAAACTTTATAGACACAGCTGAAATGTATTCGGTACCTGGACGACCTGAAACACAAGGCTCCACCGAACGGATCATAGGAACATGGCTAAAAAAATCCAACAAAAGAAATGACGTCATCCTTGCATCAAAGGTGACAGGTCCTTCTGTTGCGATGAAACATATTAGTGACTATCTTGGATTTAGCAGTCAAAGACTCAAAGAAGCAATAGAAGGTAGTTTATCTAGATTACAAACCGACTATATTGATCTGTATCAGCTGCATTGGCCTGAGAGAAAAACCAATTTCTTTGGTCAACTGGGCTATACGAACCATGATACTTTATGGCAAGATAATTTTGAGGAAGCAATCGAAACATTAAATATTTTTGTACAACAAGGTAAGATCAGGCATTGGGGATTGTCTAATGAAAACCCTTGGGGCGTAATGAGGACTTGTGCTATTGCAGACAAAAATAATTTACCTAGGCCATTGACCATCCAAAATCCTTATAATCTGCTCAATAGAACTTTTGAAGTAGGCTTATCAGAAATCTCTTTGAGAGAAAATATAGGACTACTGGCATATTCACCAATGGGATTCGGATTGCTTTCTGGCAAATTTCACAAAGGCATGGACACGCCACAAGATAGAATCCACCAATTTAAAAATTTAGCCAGATATAATGGTAAAAGAAGCTATGAAGCGACAACGCAATATATAAAAATCGCTGAAGATGCTGGTATTTCTCCTGCAAAACTCGCATTAGCTTTTGTAAATCAAAGGTCATTTATTACCAGTACCATCATTGGTGCCACCAATATGGACCAGCTCAAAGAGAATATTTCAAGCATAGATATTACCTTGTCTTTGGACATTCTAGAGGCAATAGATAAGGTTCATAATGATAATTCCAATCCAGCACCTTAACTTTTGTAATAATTTTATGTAGTTTTGCCATATTAATCAAGGTAGCAATGATTTCAAAAAAAGTTAAAAATGTAGAAGAAGCGCTCACAGGGCTGCAAGACGGTATGACCATCATGGTCGGCGGATTTGGCTTATGTGGTATTCCCGAAAACTCCATCAGCCAATTGGTTGCTTTAGGGGTTAAAAATCTGACCTGTATTTCGAATAATGCAGGTGTGGATGATTTTGGATTAGGTCTCTTACTTCAAGGCAAACAAATAAAGAAAATGATCTCATCTTATGTCGGAGAAAATGAAGAATTCGAGAGACAAATGTTGAGCGGAGAATTGGAAGTAGAATTAGTTCCGCAAGGCACTCTTGCTGAGAGATGCAGAGCAGCACAATCTGGGTTTCCAGCATTTTTTACACCAGCAGGTTATGGCACTGAAGTCGCAGAAGGAAAAGAGACGAGAGAATTTAATGGTAAAATGTATGTGATGGAACATGCCTTCAATGCAGATTTTGCGATAATCAAAGCCTGGAAAGGTGACGAAGCCGGCAACTTGATCTTCAAGGGCACAGCGCGAAACTTCAATCCATGCATGTGTGGTGCAGCAAAAATCACCATTGTTGAAGTAGAAGAGCTAGTATCTGCGGGTAGCCTTGATCCCAATACGATCCATATTCCTGGTATATTTGTTCAGCGTATATTCCAAGGTGATAAATACGAAAAACGCATCGAACAAAAGACCGTAAGACCTAGACCGCAATAAAGTTTACCCTTTAAGTCGATTATAGAGTTTCACACATTCTACTGCTTCCTTCACGTCATGTACCCGAAGGATATTCACACCTTTCTGCAAGAGAATCATATTTAAGGCTGTCGTACCATTAAGTGCATTTTCAGGGTCTGAGTCAAGTGTTTTCCATATCATGGATTTTCTCGAAATACCAGCCAATAATGGAAAATCAAATATCTTGAAAACTTCAAATTGTCGTAAAATATCAAAATTGTGGTCTAATGACTTTCCAAATCCAAATCCAGGATCCAAAATTATATCTGTAATTCCTGCATCTTTAGCCTTCCTTATGTTAGATACAAAGTATTTCGAAATATCCATTACTACATCGTCATAAATCGGATTGTCCTGCATATTAGAAGGCAGCCCTTGGATATGCATCATTACGTAAGGAGATTTTGCGGCAGCAACAATACCGTACATGTTCGAATCGAAAGTGCCACCGGTGATATCATTTATAATCGATGCGCCTTCATTCAAGACCACCTCAGCCACTTTGCTGTGAATAGTATCTACGGAGATAACGATATCGGAAAAGGAAGTTTTTATAATTTTAAGTATGGGTAATATTGTTTCAAGTTCTTGGTTAGGATCTGACAATTGGGCACCAGGTTTACTCGTCATGACACCCAAATCAATTATATCAGCACCTTCGATTATCATTTGGGCAGTCTTTTGCAATATTTGATCACGGTCTGTGACGCGGGATCCTTTATAAAAGGAGTTATCATTGGTATTTATGACACCCATAACAAGTGGTTTTCCCAATGTCAAAAGTTTGCCTTTACAATTTATGGATAATTCTTGCGACATTTATATAAAATTACAATGCAAAATTAACTTTATTACCAACGTTGTGTTTGATATTCATTAAAAATAAAATAGATGAGTATACTTGATGAACAATACTGGAATGAACGTCACGAAAAAGCGGACACACCTTGGAAGATAGATGTAGCATCACCAGCTCTGACCCAATATATCGACCAAATTGAAGACAGAACCAAATCAATCCTTATTCCAGGTGCTGGTCACTATTTTGAAGCAGCATATTTGCTTGAAAAAGGATTTACAGATATTACGATATGTGATATTTCTCACTTTGCAATTGAGAAAATAAAATCTGCATTACCAGAATCGCCCGCCATAAAATATTATACAGGTGACTTTTTCGAATTGGAAGGTAGCTTTGATTTAATCTTAGAGCAAACTTTCTTCTGCGCCTTAAATCCTGACCTAAGAAGTCAATATTTAGATAAAATGGTCGAACTTTTGTCTCAAAATGGCACATTGGCTGGTTTACTATTTGCTAGTCATTTTAAGAAGGATGGACCACCATTTGGTGGAGATATAGAAGAATACAAAACCTTGTTTGGTAAAAAACTATATATATTATCCATTGATATGTGTTACAATTCTATAGTACCAAGACAAGGCAATGAACTGTTTTTTATTTGTAAAAAAATATAAATAATAATAAACATTAACACATTTTTTTTGGCTGTTTAAACATCAGAGCCTATCTTGCGCAGTCTTTAGGACAAAAAAGAGAATTTTAGTTTTTTTTTATAGCCGTAAACCAGTAGTATTTTGAAACTTACACCATTAAAAATGAGTAAGCTTAGAAAACGTTATATTGATATCTTCGCTTCTTTAGTTATTGCTTCAGTCATTATTTTCAGCTACCATGCTGATAACCCAAACAAGGACAACCTGAACAGTTTGGTAAATAATAATTCATTGATCAAAAATCAATTGTTTGGTTTTAATCTTGATTCATTCCATCTTCAATCCAACGTCATTAAGAAAAATGATGTATTTGGCACTATCCTAAGCGAAAATGGTCTGACTAATAATATGATCATGTTACTCGAGCATGAAGCCAAAAAAATATTTAACATTAGAAATATTCAAGTTGGTGCCAAATATCATATTATTAAAAGAAGTGCTTGTGATGATCGACCAGTGGCATTGGTTTACGAACCTGACAAATATAAATATGTGGTATGTGATCTTCGCGATTCTGTCACAGTCAATCTTGTAGAAAAAAATGTTGAAGTTTGTGAACAAGTAGCATCTGGTAGAATCGAATCATCGCTTTGGAGTGCATTAGAAGAACACGGTGTCAATCCTTCAATAATTGATTTAATGGAAGATGCCCTTTCAAGTTCTGTCGATTTTTACCACACCAGAAAAGGAGATGAATTCAAATTAATCTACGAAAACAAATATATAGATGGTGAGTTAATAGGCATTGGTCGTCTGATAGCTGCTTGTTATATCAACGAAAATGGTGCAAACTACTCAATGCTATACAAAACTAAAGATTACGAAGGCTATTTCGATGCAGAAGGCAGACCAGCCAGAAAAACATTTCTCAAAGCACCAGTCAAGTTTTCTCGTATATCTTCCAATTACAACTTAAGGAGATTCCACCCGATCAAAGGTCGCACTATCCCACATTTGGGAACAGATTACGCTGCACCTTATGGAACAGAAATCAGAGCCGTAGCTGATGGTGTTGTGACTAATGCTACCTATGCAGGCGGCAATGGCAAATTTGTAAAGATCAAACACGACAATACTTACGAAACACAATACCTCCACATGTCCAGATTTGCCAAAGGTATCCGTCAGGGTGTCAGAGTTCGTCAGGGCGAAACAATAGGCTATGTAGGTTCCACTGGTCTTTCTACTGGTCCACATGTGTGTTTCAGATTCTGGAAAAATGGCAGGCAAGTAAATCATTTAAAAGAAAAATTGCCATTAGCACAACCAATGAATATGACAGAATTGCCTGCATATTTCGAATACAGAGATAAAATGTTGCTCAAACTCAACGATATACCGCAGAGCAGCAATTTACTTGCTTCGGACAATACATAATTTTAGAATAGAATTTCCTGCTAATCCATTCATGTTTTCAGACATTTTATATGCTTGAAGATTGATAAAATTAATGTGGTAAAGTCAATACTTAATTTCTTACTTATTTGTCATATTAAACAACGCTGTAATATATTTATCTTTGTAAGCCAGATTCAACGCAAATAAATTGAGAATCAAGTTTCTAATTGCAAAATATTATTTAAAATTATTGTAAAAACCTGTCCAAAAAATTTGTTTAGCGTATAACTTTTGACTATTTTTACACTGTTTTTAATTCCACTTCATATCCGTATTTTCTGACAAATCTTTAATCAACCGGATTTGTTCAAGGTAAACCTAAGTAAAAATGAAGAATGTAAAATACGTATATAATGAGCACACTTTGCAATACGAAGAGCATAAACTCTCTCGTAAAGACAAGTTGAGTCGCAGTATATATTTCACATCCGCAGTGTTATTAACAGCTGTTATACTTTTTGTAGTTGCTTATCAGTATTTTCCTACTCCCAAAGAAAGAGTGATGGAAGAAGATAAAAAAAGAGCAGAATTCTATCTAGCACAGCTGCAGGATGAGTTCGCCTTACTTACAGAAAAAATTGAAGCCCTACACGAAAAGGATAATCAAATCAATAGGATGATTTTGGGTGTAAAACCAATCGATGACGGTTTGTGGAATGGTGGTATTGGAGGACATGACAAGTACAAAATGCTAGAAAATTATAAAGAAACTGGAAAACTCATCAAAGAAAATCTGAAAAAAGTTGATGCCCTCAAAATCAAGATAGAGATCCAAAAAAAGTCACTTGATAGTCTTTATCGAGTGGCTGTAATAAAAGAGAAAAAATTAGCATCGATACCTTCTATCAAACCAGTCAGAGAAACCGCATTAAAAAAAGATGTGAAGTTCCTGTCGGGATTTGGAATGAGGATTCATCCTATTCACAAATTGAGAAGATTTCATAAAGGTATAGATTTTACTGCCGCTAAAGGTACAGATATCCAAGCAACTGGTGATGGTCGTGTTGTCTCTATCAATAAAACAGGTAGCGGCTATGGCAAGCATTTGATGATAGATCACGGATATGGATACAAGACATTGTACGCACATATGAATTCCATATTGATAAAAGAAGGTGCCATAGTTAAAAAAGGCCAGACCATAGGCAAAGTGGGCAATACTGGTTCATCCACAGGTGATCACTTGCATTATGAAGTATGGCTCAATGGTGTTGCTATCAATCCTATAGACTTTTGCTTAGATGGCTTGACGCCGAGAGAATATCAGGAACTAGTCAAAAGAGCAGCCACCGATAATCAATCGTTGGATTAATTCCATTTGGATTCAAAATTAAAACAAAACGTTTTTTGCTCCGACTCACTTTAAAACTGAATTGGGGCAATTTTATTTCCTTTTCCAATGTGCTTTTGTGGTTAAATTTTAGTTAAGATATATAAATTTTGCTACAAAAAAACCAATTTTGTAGTCTTAAAAATAAAAAAGACCATTATGTTCGTAAAAATGATTTTTAGTTTTGTTATGCTGCTTAATTCTGTTGTGTTTTATGCAGGTAACAACCCATTTCCTAGTATAAATATCAAATCTTTGGATGGTAAAACAGTCAGTACGGACGACTATACCAAACAAGGCAAAATTACAGTAGTTTCATTTTGGGCAACATGGTGTACACCTTGTAAGGCGGAGCTGGATGTTATCAATGATTTGTATAGTGAATGGGCAGAAAAATACAATATGCAATTATTGGCTATCACTATAGATGATGCGAGAGGCTTGACCAAGGTACCTGCAATGGTACAAAGTAAAGGTTGGGAGTTTATAGTACTTGCTGATAGCAAACAAGATCTCATGCAAGCCTTAAATTTCCAGACTGTACCGCAAACTTTTCTACTCAACGAAAAAGGCGAAATTGTGTATTCACACAATGGATTCAAAGCAGGAGATGAGATAGAATTGGAACATAAAATTGCGGAATTAAGCGGTAAAAAATAAATTACGCTTAAGGTCTATTGCCACATTTTTCACATATTCCATTGACAATCATGTCAGTTTGATTTATTTTAAATCCCGTAGGTAAGGTAACTTTGGGTACATAAACGCCTTCGAGACAAAACGTATTTTCGCAAAGCTGACAATGAAAATGTACATGTTCGTCATGGTGATGATGCTCGTCACAATGCGGAGCACAAAGTGCATATTTTTGTGTAAGTGTACCATCTATAGCTCTGTGTATAACACCTTTATCTTCAAAACTTTTCAATGTTCGGTATAGCGTAATTCTATCCGGTTTTTCGAGCATTATTTCTAGTTCTGCTGATGACATGGCATGGCCAGCCTTTATAAATATGTCGATCACATCCAATCTAAAAGGTGTAATCCGAAGGCTATGCTTTTTTAATATGTTCGTTGATGTGGACATCACTTGATACATTGTCCATTTTGCCAGTCTGCTGCAGGACTCACAAAACTTAATTTACCTTCTCCATTTTCTGCCATTAGGATCATACCTTGAGATTCTACACCTCGCATCTTCCTTGGGGCAAGATTTGCTAAGAG
>Ga0138256_10004617_pt1 | contig 14642 bp, 9 predicted proteins | sample KNB2016incub_MG_FD_105486 | JGI IMG/M metagenome (GOLD analysis project Ga0138256, IMG submission 105486) | Active sludge microbial communities from wastewater in Klosterneuburg, Austria - KNB2014incub_MG | ecosystem: Engineered > WWTP > Activated sludge > Unclassified | place: Austria... | reverse complement strand
CCTTACCACCCATGGCCATACACGCCGGGACGAGTACTTCTGGATGCGGCTTTCCGAAGCCCAGCGCTCTGCCACTAAGCCCGATGCGCACACGCAAAAAGTAGTGGCACACTTGGAAGCGGAGAATAGCTACACCGATTCCATGATGGCTCCGGTGCGCGGTCTGCGTGAGGCGCTCTTCAAAGAGATGAAAGCGCGCGTGAAGGAGGATGATCTGAGCGTGCCGTACCGGGAGAACGGCTACTGGTACAGCTTCCGCTTCGAGAAAGGGAAGGAGTACTCGGTACACATGCGCCGCGCGGATACGCAGGGTGCGCCAGAGACCGACATTCTGAACGAGAACGTCATGGCCGAGGGACATGACTTCTTCGACCTGGGCGATTTCGAGATCGCCCCCGGCAACAACCTTTGCGCCTACAGTGTGGACACCGTGGGACGACGGCTCTACACCATCCGCTTCCGCGATCTAACTACCGGACAGGACCTGCCCGATGTGGTGCCGAACACCAGCGGCGGTGGCGCCTGGGCCGATGATCGCACCTTCTTCTACGCGGTGAAGGACAGCACGCTGCGCGACCACAAGATCCTCCGCCATGTGCTCGGCACCGACCCATCCACCGATGTGGAAGTGTTCCATGAGGCCGATCCCGCGTACAGTTGCGATGTGGCACGCAGCCGGTCGGACCGCTTCGTGATGATCGCCACGGGAAGCACCATGAGCACCGAAGAGCTGCTGCTGCCGGTGGATCGGCCAATGGGGGCCTTCTCCGTGTTCCAGTCGCGTGAAGAAGAACATGAGTACAGCGCGCAGCACGTTCCTGGCAAGTTCTATATCCTCACCAACTGGAACGCGAAGAACTTCCGTCTGATGGAATGTCCAGAAGACAAGACCGGCAAAGAGCACTGGAAGGAAGTGATCCCGCACCGCGATGGAGTGCTGCTGGAGGATGTGGACCTCTTCCGTGATCATATGGTGATCAGCGAACGGCGGGAGGGGCTCGTGCATCTTCGAGTGCGCAAGTTCTCCACCGGGACCGAGCACGAGATCGCCTTCCACGACCCCGCCTACGTGGCCTACGGAGGCACCAACGCGGAATGGAACAGCGACAAGTTCCGGTATGGGTATACGAGCCTCACCACGCCCAGCAGTGTGCTCGAGCACGATCTGGACAAGCGCACGGACACGTTGCTGAAACAGCAGGAGGTCGTGGGCGATTTCGACGCATCGCGCTACGCCAGCGAACGCATCTGGGCGGTGGCGAAGGATGGGGCACGCGTGCCCATCAGCCTGGTGTACCGCAAGGGCACGAAGCTGGACGGCACATCGCCGTTGCTCCTGGCCGGGTATGGGTCCTACGGCATCAGTTCCGAACCCACGTTCACCAGTGCGCGGCTCTCCTTACTGGATCGCGGGTTTGTCCATGCCATAGCACACATACGCGGTGGAGAAGAAATGGGCCGGGCGTGGTACGAGATGGGCCGGATGGAACACAAGATGAACACCTTCACGGACTTCATCGCGTGCGCCGAACATCTCATCGCGAAGAAGTACGCGGATCCCGATCGCCTGTTCGCCTGGGGCGGCAGCGCCGGAGGTCTGCTGATGGGGGCGGTAGCCAACCTAAGGCCGGACCTATGGAAGGGATTGGTCGCCGAAGTGCCGTTCGTGGACGTGGTGACCACCATGCTCGACGAGAGCATCCCTCTCACCACCGGCGAATTCGATGAGTGGGGGGATCCCAAGGAAAAGGACGCCTACGATCGGATGCTCAGCTATTCTCCCTATGACAACGTGAAGGATGCCGACTATCCGGCGATCCTCGTCACCACAGGGTTCCATGATAGCCAGGTGCAGTATTGGGAACCTGCGAAATGGGTCGCTCGATTGCGCGAGCACCATCGGGGCGAGGCGCCGATCCTACTGCACACCAATATGGACGCCGGCCATGGCGGGGCCTCCGGCCGCTTCGAACGGCTGAAAGAAGTCGCTCTGAACTATGCTTTCCTGCTTTGGCAGGCCGGGATCGAAAAATGAATGGACCGGGCTGTTCCGGTTGAACGCGCTGACATCCGAAGGGATGAGTTCCTTAGGCCCTCAGGACGCGAGGCTCTCGGCATGTACGATCTCCTCCGGCAGCATCGGGATCACCGCGATGGGCTGTTGCGGATCGCGCTGGAAGCGCTCGTAGTCGCGCACACTCGCGAAGAACATACGTGTGACGGGGCCCGTTTCCACCTCCCATACCACCCCGAACACTTCCTTGCCCGAGCGGAGCTTGAAGCGACAGTGTTTGTGGTAAAGATCTCGGATGACGGAGCTTTCCATGGTCGGATTTCGCACCGGGAAATTAGCGGGTGCGAACGCAGCGAGGTGCCGCGAATTTTCAACATGCGCCACTATGCTGTTCAAAAAACGCAACGCGCGGGTACCGTAGTACTTGGCCTTCAGAGGAATGAAAGGATCAGCCCGGTTGTACCCCGACCTTGATCTTTTTTCCGGGAGCGAGACGCTTGCTGTTAAGCCCGGCGTTCAACCGCCGCAGGTCCTCCACGGTCACGCCCGGATAAAGTTGCGCGATACCCCATAGGGTATCACCGGGCTGCACGACGTGATAGATGAATGCCTCAGCTGCGTTCGGTGCGGAGGGCGAAGGTTTCTCTACTTGCGCCACGGTAGGAACAGGCGCGGGCCGCTGCAAGGCCGCAGTGCCAGTGTTCGTTGTCGCCGGTCGCTCAATACGAAGCTTTTGCCCAGGCTGGATCCGATCCCCGTGCAGTCCGTTCCATGATCTCAATTGCGCCACGGTTATTCCGTTGCGCTGCGCGATCGTGCCCAGTGATTCACCGCGACGCACGATATGCGTGCTGACCTGGGGCGGGGCCGCTTGGACCAATGCCGAAGTAGCGACCACGGGTGTTGTGACCGTTGCGGTTCCAGCGAGGTAGCGGTAGCGCATGCTGTCTTCGCGCGCCAAGAACGACCGAACCAGATCGCGGGGCATGTACAAGGTCACCGGTTGATCGGGATCGGGTACGTACCCTTGCTTGAACACCGGGTTCAGGTCGCGCAGGGCCGTCTCACTACCACCGGTATAGCGCGCGAGGTCGGCGATCGTGAGCGGGTAACACACCTGCACGGTATCCACTTCGTACGCGCAATAATTGGGCTGCACCGGGTAGAGATTGTGGTCTGCGGCATGCTCGAAGATGTAGTTCACCGCGATGAACGCGGGAACATAGCCCCGGGTCTCGCGCGGGAGATGATCGTACACCTCCCAGTAATCCATGCGCCCACCGCTCCGGCGGATCGCCTTGTTCACGTTGCCGGGTCCACAGTTGTACGCGGCCAGCGCAAGTTCCCAATTTCCGAAGATGCGGTGCAGGTCCTTGAGGTACCTGCAGGCGGCGTCTGTGCTCATGTACACATCGCAACGCTCATCCACATAGCTGTCCACCCGCAGGCCGTAAAGCTTGCCGGTGCTGGCGATGAACTGCCAAAGGCCGACCGCCGCTGCGCGGCTTCGCGCAGCGGGATACAGCGCGCTCTCTACTACGGCGAGGTACTTCAGCTCTTGCGGCATTCCGTGCCGGTCCAACGCATCCTCGAACACCGGGAAGTAAAGTTGCGCCATCCCGAGCATGCGGCTGGTCTGTTCGCGTTTGCGCACGGCGTACAAGTCGATGTAGGACTGCACCACCGGATTGTAGGTGAGCACGAACGGTGTTCGTTGGTCGAGCACCGAAAGCCTCCGATGTATCTCCGCTGGCGGGTAAGAGGGAACGGTGTTGGCCGTGAAGCCATGCACGTTCAATAGCGCGGTATCCGCAGTGAAGGGGTCGTGCATCACCCAGGGCGAATGGGCGAGGTCGTCCAGCCGTTGGAGCACCGGGTCGTCCGGCGGGAGGGCCGGTATTTCCTGTCCTGTTTGTGCGTACCCTGCCAGAGGAAGGGCCACCAGTGCCAGTAATAGACGGAATGCGTTCATGGTCAAGGACAAAGTAAGGTTGATACGGTCGCGGTCCGACATTGTTGTCCCAGCGGTCGATCCACGATCCAACGTTAACGACGCTCCACTTCGGGTCCATGTGTTCTTTGGCACCACGATACCCTTGAACGCGGGTTGGAACACGGATGAAGACCAGTCTGGTCGACGGCTACATTTGCGCGCCTCTGGGTGCCATTCGGCGCACCGGAACAAGCATGAAGAACCCCGAGAAGTGGAAGCCCAGTCGCATTGTGCGCGACCCTTCTACAGGGCGCTACAGGACGAACGTGGCAGGGGTGTATGGCGGGTCGTGGTACACCGCCGAACTGCAGCATGCGCTGTACATCCCTTTGATCAAGGAGCACATTACGGGCTACGTGCTGGACCTGGGCTGTGGCCCGGTGCCGTATCACGAACTCTACGGGGAGCGCACCACAGGCAGTTGCTGCGTGGACTGGGCTGGGAGCATGCACACCAAGGAGCTGCTCGACCACTTCGTGGACCTCAATGCCCCAGGGCCATTGCCGTTCGCCGAAAGCACTTTCGATTCCGCGGTGCTTTCGGACATGTTGGTGCATATCACCCGGCCACATGTACTTATGGCCGAGGTGCAGCGCGTACTGAAGCCGGGGGGAAAGGTGTTGATCACCGCACCGTTCGTGTATTGGATGGGCGAGTATCCGCATGAATATTTCCATCCCTCTCCTTTCGCGCTGAAACATTTGTGCGAGGCCGCTGGCATGGAAGTGCTACATCAAGAGGTATATGGCGGTCATGCCGATGTTCTTATGGACACGCTGAACAAGTTCATGCCCACGGGATTGCCGAACCGCATTTTCCGCCTTTTCGCGCAGGTCGTGCTCTGGACCGGGTGGCCACAGCGGAACAGGCAGCGCACAAAGGGGCCCTACGCGCTCGGCTCGAGCATGGTCGCGCGTAAGCCCGAGGTTTAGCCACCGTCCGCTCGTCCACAGGCCGGGCGGATACCTTTACCGGCACCGCCACAGCGTGCGTTCGATCCGTCAAGTCCTTCAGAGCATCCGGCACGATCTGGACCGGCTCCGCACCCCAGGTTCGTTCACGCGGAACTCCTTCCACTTCCTATCGGGCAACGCGCTCGGGATGCTGAGCCAGCTGCTGCTCACGCCGATCATCGCGCGTATTTATGGCCCGGAGGCGTATGGGATGTTCGGGCTCTACCTGGCCCTGGTAATGAACAGCGCGTCGGTGAGCGACCTGGGTTTCTCCGCCGCATACGTGCTGCCCAGAGAGGAGGAAAAGTTCCTCCATCTGGTCCGCTTCAACCTGTTGCTCACGGGTGTGGTGTCGTGCTGCTGCCTGCTGATCGCCATCTGTTCCGGACCGCTCTATAGGATGTTCCCCGACCTGGCGGTGCTGGGCAACTGGATCTATCTGGTGGCTCCGGTATCGGCGTTCTATTCGCTTTCCATCATCGCGACGCAATGGCTCGCACGGGCCAAGAAGTTCAAGGAGAGCGCGTTCACCGGCGTGAGCATGGATGCGGGAACACGGCTCTTCAACGTGGCGTTCGGCTTATGGAGCAAGGGGATGCCTTACGGTTTGATGTTGGGAGATGCACTGGTGCGGGGTGCGGCTCTTCCCTTCTATGCGCGATGGTTGAGGCCGGTGGGTCTAGACCGGTTGCGCACGGGCTGGGCATGGGCGAGTATTCGCGGTACGGTCATCGAATACCGGCGCTATCCGCTCTGGATCTTCCCGGAACGGTGGGTGAGCTTGCTGGGTATTCAGCTGCCGCTGTTCTTCCTGGCCTCGGACCTCGCCGCAGTGGGGCACTTCGCACTGGGCGCGAGCCTCTTGTTGATCCCTTTGCGGTTGTTGGGTTTCTCGTTCGGTCCGGTGTACATGCAGAAGGCGGCCGAAACCGTGCATGCCGCACCCGAGGAATTGAAGCGTGTGACGCGCGGTCTCTTTACCCGCCTGCTTTGGGTGGGCCTCGGGCCCTTCCTGCTCATGACCTTCTTCGCCGATCACGGCTTCGCGCTGATCTTCGGCGAACCGTGGCGTGATGCGGGGTTCGCTACAGCATGCCTGGGGCCTTCCTTCCTTTTCCGGTTGGTGACGGAGCCGTTGGTGTCGATCTTCAACGTGCGGCGGAAGGAACACTTCATGCTCGTCTTCCAGATCGTGCTCAATGTGCTGCGCACCGCTGCGATGGGTGCGATGTTGTACCTGGGTTTGGGCACGGATGCGGTGCTCATCGCCTATGGCCTGGGGAGCCTGCTGGGTTCAATGGTCCTCTCGGCCTTCGTGCTCGACGCGGCGCGGTTGAACGGAACGGCCATGACGGTGCGGGCCACATTGCTCGTGCTGGTGGCTTCCGCGTTGTTCGCGACGCTCCGCTTCGCCCTGTTCGGTTCTTGGGTGCCCCTGCCTGGCTGACCGGTGGTATCGATCAGTCCTTTTCCTTCTTGCCGCGCTCCTGCTTCTGGAGCGGGTTCACCCCGATCGCCTTGAAGAGTTCACGTTGGCGAAGGATGTCGGTCGCCATCCATACCGCATTGCGGAAACTGCCTTCATCGGCCACTCCCTTACCGGCGATGTCCAGACCGGTGCCGTGGTCCGGGCTGGTGCGTACGATCGGCAACCCAGCGGTGAAGTTGACCCCGTGGCCGAAGCTCAATGCCTTGAAAGGAGCCAGCCCCTGGTCGTGGTACATGGCCAGCACACCATCGAACTGCTTGTAGGTGCCGTTCCCGAAGAAACCATCGGCCGCGTAGGGTCCCATCGCCTGGATCCCCTCGCTCACCAACTGGCGCACAGCGGGCAGGATCCGCTCGCGGTCCTCGGTACCCAGGGTGCCGCCGTCCCCCGCATGCGGGTTCAGGCCGAGCACGGCGAGGCGAGGTGTGATGACACCGAAATCGCGCAGCAGGCTTTGGTGAAAGAGACGGGCCTTGATCAGGATGCGCTCCGTGGTGATGGCAGGGGCCACATCCTTCAGTGGGATATGCCCGGTAACGGTGCCCACGCGCAGGCCATCGCCTACGAGCACCATCAACACTTGGTCCACACCAGCGACGTGCGCCAGGTATTCCGTGTGGCCCGGAAAGGCGAAGCCAGCGGCCTCCATGGCGTTCTTGTCTATGGGCGCCGTTACCAGCAGGTCCACCTTGCCCGCGGCCAGATCATGTGTGGCGGCTTCGAGGCTCTGAATGGCGAACGACGCCGACTTGCCACTGGGCTTCCCGAGCTCAATGGGAACATCCTCCTCCCAGAGATTCACGAGGTTGAGCTTCTTGGGAAGCGCCTCGGCCGCATCGTTCACGCGATGGAACTGGACCTCGTCCAACCCGAGCGCTTTGCGGTGGTGGCTCACTGCTTTGGCCGAGGCATAGAGCACCGGCGTTACGTCCTGCAAGAGCCGGGCATCCTCGAAGGTCTTCAGCACTACCTCGATCCCGATCCCGTGGAGGTCACCGCAACTGATGCCGACACGGGGGACTTTCCTTCCTTCGCTCATTGTTCTGCGCTTCCCACTAGGCCTTTGCCGCGCGACGTTTGATGAATTCCACGAGCAGCCGCACCCCGGTACCGGTGCCGCCCTTGGGCCGGTAGCCATCGCGTCGCGTGAGGAATGCGGGTCCGGCGATGTCCAGGTGGATGTATGGACGGGTGGTGAAACGCGCGAGGAATTTGCCCGCGGTGATCATGCCGGCGCTGTCGCTCCCCAAGTTCTTCATGTCGGCGATGTCGCTGTCCAATTCCTTGTCGTACTCCTTCCAGAAAGGGAAATGCGCGATGCGTTCGTGTACGTGGTCACCGGATGCCCGGAGCCGCTCGAAGGTGCGATCGTCGGCGGTGCCCATGGCCACGATGCCTTGGGTACCGATGGCGCGGGCGGCGGCGCCGGTCAGCGTGGCGACCGTGACGATCGTTTCCGCGGCATATCGTTCGGCATAGCTGAGGCCGTCGGCCAAGATCATGCGCCCTTCCGCATCGCTGTTCAGCACCTCCACGGTCAGGCCGCTGTGCATGCGCACCACATCGCCCGGTGCGAAAGCGTTGCCTCCGGGCCGGTTGTCCGTGGCGGGCACGATGGCGACCACATGCACGGGCAGCTCCAGCAGCGCGGCGGCGGCGATGGCACCGGCCACACAGGCCCCACCGGCCATGTCGCACTTCATGTAGTCCATGCTGTTCGGCGTGGGCTTCAAGCTCAGGCCGCCCGTGTCATACACCACGCCCTTGCCCACGAGCACGATGGGTTTGGCGTTCACCACCTTCTTGGGTTTGTATTCCAGGATGGAAAAGGTGGGCGGGTCGATACTGCCTTTGTTCACGGCGAGCAGGCCTCCCATGCCCAGCGCCTCGATCTGTGCTTTTTCCAGCACCTGGAATTTCACACCGGCATTGCGGCAAAGGGTGCGGAACTCACTGGCCAGTTGCACCGCGTTGAGGGAAGAGACGGGATCGTTCACCAGGTCGCGCACCGTGCAAACCACCTCCACGAGATCACTGAGCCGTTCGAGGGTTTTGCGGTCCACCTCCGGATGCACCACGGTGAGGCGCTCCAGGGTAGTAGGCGCCTTGGAGGTCTTGAACTTCCGGTAGTTGTAGGCGCCAAGAGCGAACCCCTCGGCCAGGGCCAGGAGCAGTTCAATATCGTCATGGAGCCCGATCAGTTGAGCCTCGGTGCGCTTCGCGGCGGTGAGTCGCTCGGCCATGAGAGCACCAGCGCGACGGGCGTTCTCCAGTTGTTCCGAACGGGAGCCTTTCGCAGGGCCATGCACAAGCACCATGCGGCCACTAATGTCCAGTGCCGCAACGGGTTCGTCGGTACCTAGCTGCTCGCCCAGGTAGTGCAGGTCCTGCCGCTCCAAGTCCAATTCCCGCAAGCGGTTCTTGCCCGCCACCAGGGCAAGGGTATCCTTTCCGGCGGCAGGCCGGGGGCTCTTTTCGATCGTGATCATCGGCGGGCGGTGGGCGGTACGAAGGGTCGTGTCCAAAGATAGGTTTCCAGGGTTGGTGGTCCGGGTGGCGCACCAACTTGCGCTGCCAAGCGTTGTGCAAGGGACCGTTGCTCGCTCGGCGTCGCCGACGGGGCGGGAAATAGCGAACTTTGGTTCCCCATGCACCGGCTTCTACGCGTCCTTTTCGCCCTGCTGCTCATCGCTTCTAGCGCTGCGGCATGGGCCACTCACAACCGTGCGGGCGAGATCGTCTACTGCGTGGATCCCGACAACCCGCTGCTCTACCATGTGCAGATCATTACGCACACCAAGACCAGCGCGCCAGCGGATCGCAACGAACTCTACATCAACTGGGGCGATGGCACCGGTGACACCCTTCCGCGCACGGAGATCCTCCCCTTGCCAGCACCGTTCGACGCTCAGCGCAACCTTTATGAGGGCTCTCACTTGTACAGCGGCTCCGGAGAGTTCATCCTGAGCTTCGAGGACCAGAACCGCAACGAAGGGGTGCTGAACATCCCCAATTCGGTGAACCAGACCTTCTGCGTGAAGACCATGTTGAAGATCGGCCCCCTCACCGGAGGCAATTGCAGCGTGCGCTTTTTGAACAGCCCTTTGCAGGATGCCTGCCAGTTCCAACTCTGGGCGCACAATTCGGTGGCCTTCGATCAAGACGGCGATAGCCTGAGTTACGAGTTGCTTGAGTGTTCGGGAATGGGTTGCGGCAACATACCGGGGTACGTCTTCCCCGAGGAAGTGGACACGAACGCACCGGACATCTTCCAGATCGACGCGACTATTGGTACCCTTTTCTGGGACGCACCTCAGCTAATGGGCGAATACAACATCGCCTTCCGCGTGCGCGAATGGCGCAAAGTGTTCGGAGCGTGGTACGAAGTGGGGTGGGTGACACGGGATATGCAGATCACCGTGGGATCCTGCGACAACGAGCCACCCGTAATGGATCCACTGCCCGATACCTGTGTGGTGGCGGAAACCTTCCTCACGTTCGACGTATCGGCCAGCGACCCCGATGCCGCGCAGAACGTCACACTGAGCGCGCTGGGTGGACCGATGGTCCTGAACGAAAGCCCGGCGAGCTTCCTGCCCGACCCGCCTGATAACCCGGTTTCAGGAACGTTCAACTGGCAAACGGTATGCGGGCATGTGCGTCTGCAACCCTACACCGTGGTGTTCCGCGCCAGCGACAACGGGCAGCCGGTGATCCTCGAGGACTATGAACCGGTCAACATCACTGTGGTCGCCCCGGAACCCGAAAACCTTGTAGCCTCCCCCAACGTGGAGGTGATCGACCTGACGTGGACACCGAGCATTTGCACCAACGCCGCGGGCTATCGCATCTATCGTCGCATAGGGCCCTTCCCGTTCACACCCTCGCATTGCGAAACAGGCGTGCCCGCCTACACCGGATACGTCTTCCTGGACACCGTGCAAGGTGCGGGGACCTCATCGTTCACGGATGAGAACGTGCTTTTCGGTGTGGAGTACTGTTACCGCATCACGGCTTACTTCGGCGATGGCGCCGAGAGCTACAGCAGCGATGAGGCCTGCACCTTCCTGGAGCGCAGCGTGCCCTTGATCACACATGTGAGCGTGGGCGCCACAGGAACCGGCAATGGGATCGATACCGTGCGCTGGACCAATGCGGTGGATCTGGACACAGTGCTCTATCCCGGGCCCTATGCCTTCCAACTCTATCGTGGCGATGGGTTCACCAATGCCGGTACACTGATCCATACCACGGGCACGCATCCCTTCCTCATGCATCCGGACACCGCGTTCGTGGATCAGCCGTTGGACACCCAGACCGGTCCGCATGTGTACCGCGTGGAACTTTTCTACAACAACGGCGTGGATCGCGTGGGTAGCAGCGACCCCGCATCGAGCGTCTTCCTCACTGCTTCACCGAACGATGAATTAGTCAACCTCAGTTGGGAGGCGAACACGCCGTGGACCAACACCGACTTCGAGATCGAGCGCTTCGACGGGGCGATCTTCGTGCAGATCGGCACCAGCACGGAACCGAACTATGTGGACACCGGTTTGGTTAACGGAGAGGAGTATTGCTACCGTGTGAGGACGATCGGCGCGTACGGTGATCCATCCGTGGTCGCACCGCTGATCAACTTCAGCCAGGAGGCTTGCGCGGTCCCGGTGGACCTTACGCCGCCCTGTCCGCCGGACCTGTCCTTGGACAACGATTGCGAAGCTCCGCTGAACACGTTGGACTGGACGAACCCGAACAACAGTTGCGCGGACGACACGTGGTACTACAACATCTGGTTCACCGATTCGCTCGGTGGCGCCTTCGTGCAGATCGGCAGCAACATCGGTGACGACAATACGCACTTCGAGCATGTGGACGGATCGAGCGTAGCGGGCTGCTATGTGATCACCGCCATAGACAGTGTGGGGAACGAAAGCGCGTACAGCGATACGCTCTGCGGTGACAACTGCCCGGTGTACACCCTGCCGAACGTCTACACGCCGAACAATGACCACACCAACGACTTTTTCGTGCCCTTCCCTTACCGTGGCGTGAAGGTGATCGAGCTACACATCTTCAACCGTTGGGGACAGGAGGTGTTCACTACGGACGATCCCGCCATCGGCTGGGATGGCACCGACCAGAAAAGCGGCGAGGTCGTTTCGGATGGCGTGTACTTCTACATCTGCACGGTCACCTTCGATCGGTTGGCGGAGGACGAGATCGTGCAACTGAACGGCTATGTGCATGTATTGCGCAGCACGAGCCCCAGCCTCAACTGATGTTCACCGGTATCGTGGAGGAAGTGGGCACGGTGGTCGCCGTTGCTCACGAAGGCACGAACGTGCGCCTCACGATCCGCGCACGCTTGGCCAAGGAACTGCGGGTGGATGAAAGCGTGGCGCACAATGGCGTCTGCCTCACCGTGGTGCGGCAGGATGCGGATATCTATGAGGTGACCGTGGTACAGGAGTCATTGCAGCGGAGCAACCTCGGTACGTTGGCCCCCGGCGATGGCGTGAACCTGGAACGCAGCCTTCTTCTCGGCGATCGCCTGGATGGGCACATGGTACAAGGCCATGTGGATACCGTGACCGAATGCCTTCGCGCGGAAGACCTCCACGGAAGTTGGCGTTACACCTTCCGGATCCCAGAGCAGAAGCAACTGCTCGTGCACAAGGGCAGCATTTGTCTCAACGGCGTGAGCCTCACCATCGCCGAACTATCGGAGAACGACTTCAGTGTGGCCATCATCCCGTACACGCACGAGCACACCACCTTCCGTTCGCTGCAGCCCGGCGACAAGGTGAACGTGGAGTTCGATGTGCTGGGAAAGTATGTGGAGCGGATGGTGCTTTTGGGACCGGCTTCTCGCGCTGTGATTTAGGCCATGCAACGGCGATACCTCAAGGTTCAGAGATACGTCAAGTCAAGAATGGTATCTACGGCGCTATCATCTAGGACACCACCATAGATTTTCTCCCAGGACAGGATGTTCTCGAACTGGTACCCCATCACCATATGTGCGCCCAGAACATCAACATCCCTGAGGTGATACCTGTAGTTCCCTTTGAAGAACAGATCAAGCGACCAAGGGAAGGTCGGGTTCAGGTAGAGGCAGTGAAGATCATGTTCGCGTTGATAATAAAGGGCGGCTTCGGTGGGCAGGAATTTCAAATGGTCACGACAGAAGCTTATAAATTCATCTGTCCATATAGGGCCTCTGTTACCCGACACGGATTGGATCAACGAGCGTAGGACTTTCTCATTTCCACCAGAAGCATGAGACAACACCTCCGCATCGAAAGGAAGGTGCGGTTCTAGAAAGGTTGAAGCGTCGAACCCCTTCACATGTTCGAGCAGCATCGATTTGCTCCAGCATACTGAACGATTTGAGGCAATCCGATTCCAGTCAAGACGACTGCTGTACGCATTAAGGATCTTTGCGTTCCAAGGGAAGGAAGTCGATGATGACAACAGGCCGAAGTTCAGATGCGATTCAAACGCAGAGATCGAGCGATCCTCCCAAATGGTCCCTGGGTTTTGACAAATGCCGTCCCAGTCAATACGGCCCCGGTATTTATGAAGGAGCTCATAGTCCCATCTGACAGCAGGGTTTTTGCACAGTGCCGCCCAATCCAGATCGTCCTGGAAATAGTCTATTAACCATGGGTTCCATGGAACACTATGGTTTGAAGACAAGGCGATCAGGTCGAGGATGTCGCGATTCTTCAATATGTAGTCCGCAGTCCAGGGAATCCTTTCGTTCAAGCTGAACAGATCGGGTCGATAAATCTTCCCAAACAACCTCTTGAATTTCTCTACAGAGTTCGGTTGTATTCGAGTATTTATGCTCCTCAAGATGTACCGAACGTCATAGAGGTCGTCAGGACCTCCATATGGGTCGTCATGGGTGATCTCGGGGCATGTTTCGAACCGCTCGAAAAAATGCCACATAAAGTCTTCATCCATACACAGGGATGGACACTCAGGAAATACCGAATGGAAGCGAGTACTGAAACCGTCACCGTTTTCGATATCTAACCCTCGAATGCAATTGTGACGAATCGTTCCTGAAATACTGTCTCGCGTCCAAGGAATATCCCGGCGTGCAAGAAGAGTTGCGATGTTGGCGTCACAACAGGCTTGATCCAGCAGCCATGAATTCCATTTCACATTTGCGTTCCGTGCAAGCGCAACCTTAAACATTGGGTGCCGCGTAAGCACATCAATATGCTTACGCACTGTGCTCTCTGCTATGGGGTGGTTCCGGCAGAGCATGAGTACAAAGAGTTCTGGATTTTGAAGGGCGAGTGATATTGCGGCCTTCTTACTCATCTCGCGTCATTGCTTGATCAGCACAGTCCGCAGCGCGACGCCAGCCCCCGTCACCTCCACGGTGTAAGCACCTCCGCTCAATTCCGCAGTGCGCAACGGTATCCGCCGGTCGGCCACAACCACATCTTGCTCGCGCACCAACCGCCCGCTCTGGTCCATGATGCGCAGGCGGACAGGGTCTTGCACGCTGTTGCCCAGGTAGAGGATCGCGTCGCCATCGGCGGGATTGGGATACAGCACGGCGCGGTCCTGCCCGAAGGCGAGCACGGGCACGCGCAGCACCAGGTTCTGGCCACTGATCAACCACGTATCGGGATCGAACAAGGCACTATCCGCCTGGAAGGGAAGTTGGATCGAGAAGAGCTGCCCGTTGGACGTGTGGTCCAGCACCACGAGTTGATCCTGCGAACCGTTCTTGAATCGGATCGGCACGGGTAGTTCGAAGAAGTCCACGCTCGCGTGCGAGGTGCTCTGGTCCAATTGCAGCATCACGAGACCATTGGCGTCCTGCGTCCATTCCACGGTGTAGGTGGGGAAGCCTTCGCCGGTGTACCAGTCGTCCATGAAACCATCGAGGTCCTTGCCGCTGGCGGCTTCCAGGTGCGCCTGCAGATCGGCGGTGTAGGCGCTGCCATAAGCGAGATCGGGATCGTTCAAGTAGTTGCGGCATCCGGCGAAGAAGGCGCTATCGCCACAGACCAAGCGCAGCATGTGCAATACCATTGCCCCCTTGCGGTAGGTGAGCCGTGAACTGAACAGGCGTGCGATGTCCGTGGTATCGCTCACGCGTAGCGATCCATCCGGCAGGCTCACGATGTCATCCACTTGCGCGCGTGTCCATCCCGGCCAGTATTGCGG
>Ga0138256_10004616_pt1 | contig 14644 bp, 9 predicted proteins | sample KNB2016incub_MG_FD_105486 | JGI IMG/M metagenome (GOLD analysis project Ga0138256, IMG submission 105486) | Active sludge microbial communities from wastewater in Klosterneuburg, Austria - KNB2014incub_MG | ecosystem: Engineered > WWTP > Activated sludge > Unclassified | place: Austria... | reverse complement strand
TTGCCCAGGCTGGGGGCCTCTTCCTGCAGGCCACCGGAGTCGGTCAGCACCAGGTGCGCGCGCTTCATCAGCTGCACCAGCGGCAGGTAGTCCAGCGGGTCGATCAGCCGCACGTTGGGAATGCCGCTCAGGTGCTTGCCGACCACCGCCCGTACGTTGGGGTTGCGGTGTACCGGGTAGACCAGTTCAATGTCGTCGGCATAGCGCCGTGCCAGCGCAGCCAGTCCCATGCAGATCGATTCGAAGGGCCCGCCGAAGCTCTCGCGCCGGTGCGCGGTGACCAGCACGATGCGTCGGGTGTCGAAGGGAAGGGCTTCCAGCGGCGAGCCCGCGAGCTCGAAAGGGCGGGAGGAAACGTCGAGAAGCGCATCGATCACGGTGTTGCCGGTCATGGCGATCGCGGATTCCGCGATGCCTTCATTCAGCAGGTTCTGCTTCGCGCGCTCGCTGTGGGCGAAGAAGAGGTCCGCCACCGCATCGATCATCTTGCGGTTGGATTCCTCGGGGTAGGGGTGGTGCTTGTCGAAGGTGCGCAGGCCCGCCTCGACGTGCCCGATCTTTACCCCGGCGTAGAATGCCGCCAGCGCCGCGGCCATCGAGGTGGTGGTGTCACCCTGCACCAGCAGCAGGTCGAACTTGTCTTCGCGCAGGATGCGCCCCACTTCTGTCAGCACGGTGGTGGTGATGTGCTCCAGGGTCTGGTTCTCGCGCATCAGGTCGAGTTCGTAGTCCGGCCGGATGCCGAACAGCTCTATCAGCGGCGAGACCATATCCTTGTGCTGGCCGGTGAGGCAGTTGCGGTTGTCGATCGCGTGCGGATGGCGCTCGAGTTCCGCGATCAGTGGGGCCATCTTGATGGCCTCGGGGCGGGTACCGAAAACCGTGAGCACCTTAAGCATGCCTGCCCTCCGCGCGCTGCTTCAGCAGCGTGGCGTCAAGGAAGTACTTCACTCCCCAGCTGATCTCCCCGCCCGAGATGTATTTGGCTCCCTTGCCGTAGCTGCCAAAAAACCCGCCGGAAGGGTTCTGCAGCTTCTCGAGGTAGCGCATCGCGCGGTCGGCCCGCTCGCGCTCGCCCAGCGTGTACCAGACAATGGCGTACTGCGCCATGCCGGTGGAGCACACCCATTCCACGTCGGGATAAGCCGGTACGGCGCCGTTTCTACGCTGCACGCGCGCAACGTCGGCCATGCCCTGGCGCGCCAGCTCCAGCTCGCCCATCTCGCACAGCGCTTCCATGGCATAGGCATGGAAATGCGACAGGCGGTTGAAGGGCACCAGCTCCTTCTGCTGCTTGTAATAAGCCAGCACGAAGGACGCAGCCTCCTCGTATTCCTTCACGCCCAGCAGCTTGCCCGCCTGCGCCAGCGGCGGGAGCGCGTAGGTGTGGATCAAATCGCTGGCGATATCGGTCCACTGCTCCGTGGACGGCGTGAGCAGTTGCCCATTGGGGGCCACCTGCGTGAGCGTCCAGTCGCAGGCCCTGCGCAGCGCTGCCTCGGCGCCATCCACGTCACCCAGCGCAGCGCACAGCCCGCGCATGATCTGGCCGGTATCGAAGGTGTAGGGCACGCCGTCCGGAGCGGGGAAAGCGCCGTCAGGCAGCTGGATCGACAGCAGCCAGCGCGTGCAGTTGCGCGCCAGCTCCTTCTCGCCCCAGTTGTAAAGCGTGGGAATGTAGTAGCCAGTGACTTCCGGGTAGGGCACCGGCTGCTTCGTGTGCACGATGATGCCCTGCCCGGGCACCATGTTGGCCTTGAACCAGTCCATCGCGCGCTGATGCGCGGCCTTTTTCTTTCGCAGAGAAAAAATCATCCGTGCCTACTCCGTCTCCTTGATGTGCAGGACCTGGTCGGCCTTGATGCCACTGAGTTCCTGCACCGTGCCGCTGGGCCAGTGTACCGTGATCTTGTCGATCGTCGTGTTGCCGCCTAGTCCCACGTGCAACCGGGAATGATTCTGGCTGCGGTGGTGCACGCCGCCGTCCTGAAGACGCATTTGCGTAACGCCACCAGCCGTAACCCGCACCAGAGCGCCGATGCCGTCGCGATTCGACTTGGTACCTTCCAGGTCGATCATTAGCCAGTGGTTGGCGTTGCCTACATTGCGAAACAGCTGGTAGCCGCCTCCATCGGAAGGCAAGCCGAGGCTGCGCCCCATGCTTCCGCCATTGGCCAGGAACAGGTCCAGGAAGCCGTCACCGTCCACGTCGGCCGTGGTGGCTGAGTCGCCTACGCCCGCCATCGACCCCGCAGCGCCGCCCGCGTTCTTCACCACGTCGAAATGTCCCGTGCCATCGTTCAGCAGCAGCAGGTTCGGCTGCTGGCCGATATCGCCAGAGGCGAGCACGAAGAGATCCACGTCCATGTCGTTGTCGAAATCCGCGGCCACCACGTTCATGCCGGCCACCAGGCGTGCGTTCACGCCGCGCTTGTCGCCATCTTCCACGAACCGCCCGTCGCGATTCATGAACAGCCGGGCAGGGGCTTCTTCCACTGCCGGTGGTTCGCCGACAGCTTCCAGTGCCTCGACGGGTGCAGTGGATTCCACTCGCAACTGGATCTGCTGATACTTCGGATTGCCTTGGGCAAGCGCCTCGCGCGGCGCGGTGAGGCGAACGTCCCATCGGTCTGGCGCCGTGAAGCCGACATATACGCCGGCCTGAGCGCCAGCCGTATGCGGCGCAATGCCCGTGATGCCGGGGGCAGCGGCCGACAGATCGAAGCTCATGCCATCCGGGTGGGCCCCTTGCGCGCCGAGGTGGATGCGCTCCGGTGACACGGCGTCTCTGGGGTTGGCCGAGGCCACGTGGACCTTGAGTGGGCCACTGGTGCGGAAGCTGAAGCCCATAAGCTTGTCCGCGTGCTGCTCGTCGATGGATGCATCGGCGATGAAGGACGTGTCAGCAGCCCGACCGAAAGCGATGGATCCGGGTGGATTCTTGCGCGCGAGGAAAAGGTCCATCCTGCCGTCGTTCTCGAAATCGGCGACGGCCACATCCTCGAAGGCGGTCGCGGGCAACAGGTCCAGGTCGTTGGCAGGCTGCGTGGACAGATCGAATGCCTGTGCCGTGCGGTTCTTGCCCACTATGCGACAGAGCAGATCGGAGGTGTCGTCGTTGGTCAGTTCAGCCAGGACGCAGAACGGGACGGAGCGGGCGTCGAAGGGCAGTTTTTCGGACGCGGTGAATCCGCCATTCCCCTGCGTGAAAGCGAATGGCGGTGTCTTCGCGTCGAAGCGTGCCTCCGCGCCCTGGACGAGGTCAATCCTGCCGTCGTGGTCTAGGTCGATCCACAGCGGCATGCGGGTGCGCCCATCCGGATTCAGCACGCCCATTTCAGTCGCAACATCGGAAAAGCGCGTGCCGTTGTTGTGAAAAAGCCGCTTCGGTTCAGCACCCAGCCCTTTCACAGCCCCGGTGAGTTGCACCAGGTCCTGGCGACCGTCGTTATCAAAATCGGCCCAAGCCGTGCCGTGCTTGTCGCCTTCGAGCTGCTTCTGATCGAACAGGTCTGCGGTCACATCCGCGAACCGGCCGCCGCCCAGGTTGTGAAACAACAGAGGCGTGTTGAGATGGTTGGTGATGTACACGTCGGGGCGTCCGTCGCCATCGAAGTCCCCCCAGGCCGAGCCGTGCGTCATGGCCGCGTAGCTGTCCAGGCCGGACGACGGCGTCACATCGTCGAACAACGAGAGTTCAACTTCCCGGTGGCAGCCGGTGAGCGCCGCGCCGGCCAGCGCAAGTGCCGCCCAAGCTGTGATGCAGTGAATGGTATGCCTGGCGATGCTCATCGGCGTGCTTCTCGTATCATCCAGCCAACCAGGGGAAGACGTTCCAGGCCGCTCAGCAATGAGCGCAACCCATATGAGGCTGCCCCGGATCCGGGCGCAGGGGAGGTGCAGATTGCCAGGAAGCGTCGCGCCAGTTCGTTAGGGTCGAAGTCCGGGGAGCGGGCGTGCTGCAGCGCTCGTGCAGACCAGGCGCGGTAATTGGCTTCGTCGTCCAATATCGAATGCATCGCGTCCAGCCATGCTTTCACGTCGAGATGGTCCCGGATAAGGATGCCGCCATCCCCGACGGACTCCGGCAGGCCACCCCGCGCGCTCGCGATCACCGGAATACCGCAGGACTGCGCCTCAACCGCAACCATGCCGAATCCTTCGGCCCACACCGAGGGGACCAAAAGCAACCGCGTTTGCCGGTAGATATCGCGCATGTCGGAGACGCGATGCTGGAAGCGCACATTCGGAAGCTGGCTCAACCGTGAATGCAGCGCCCAGAGTGCGTCTTCGCTCAGTTTCCACGACTCGACCAGCAGGAATTTCTGATCCGGGAGGCGGCGGGCTATTTCCAGGAACGTGTCGATGCCCTTGACCTTGTGCGGATTGATCATCGTGACAAGGCCGTTCGGATCGCCCTGCGTACCGAAATACCAGTCGGACGCCGGGTAGACGACGTGGGCGGGTCGCCCGATGATCTTGCTGGCCTTCCGCGCAAGAAATTCGCTGCTGCACACAACGTGGCAGCCCAATGAGGTGATGGCGTGCAATTGCGCCGGATCGAACTCGGCATCGTGCACGTAAAGCAAACCCTGTACGTCCTTGCGCGAGGCGACAGAGAGAATTTCCTGCGCTCCGTCCAGTTGTGCCCAAACCAGATCAGGCTTGAAGTCATCGAGTAGCCTGCCGAGTGCATTGAAAAAATCGCTCATCACCCCCACGGGGTATCCGCAATCGAGGGTCGGTCCCGGGAACCTGGTATTTGCCGTGAGGCCGTGTGAGGGCGATACAACGGTGCGAACTCCCAACGATTCATGGTCCTGAGCTAGCGGATAAGTCCACGGCGAGCCCGTATATTCGGCCGATCCGACAGCGCAGCACTCCGCTTGCGAAGTCCCGGACACAGACAGCAGCAGGCGATGCGCGCAGCGCGCCGCTCCACCCAGAAAAAAGGGGTAGGGAGGACGTTCGCTGGCAAAAAGAACGCGTAGCGATTGGTTCATATCGCCCTGTCAAGCATGAGGCGGCGCGGCAAGAGATTCTGCGGGCTTGGGCCGGTTCGCGGCCCACTCCTTGGCGAGCGCCCGCACCTGATCCGGACAATCGCCGAAGCGCCCTAGCCAGAAGTCGCGGAAGCCGAGCGCCGCTGCCCGGTTGCGCGGGTCAGCGAGCACGGCGCGAAGCGACCACCACCACCGCTTCGGCGTGATTCCGCTTGAAATTGTCCGCCTGAGCAGGGGGCTGCTGAACCGTCGCAGCAATCCCCTGGTGCTATCTGCGTATATGCGGAGGCGTAGCGCAAGGTTCGCGTTGCGGCGGGCCCAAAGAAGTCGGTTCCGCGAGCTGAAGTAAACCTTGAGCGGGGAGTCCTCGCCGCCGAAGGAGACTGAGATCTTGTGCCACAGGCGCGCCTGAGGTACGTAAACGCAGGCGAAGCCGGCGCGCTTGGCCCTGCTGCAGAAGTCAATCTCCTCGTTGTTCAGAAAGAACTTGGGTTCCAGCAGGCCGATCTTTCTGAACACCTCGGCGCGTACGAACATGGCGCAGCCAATCACCCATTCGGTCTCTTGCGTGATGTCGTACTGCCCCCTATCAATCTCCCCTGAGCCATACTCATTGAAGCTGAGCGAACTGGCATCCCAATATCCACCCGCATACCAGAGTCGGTTCGGGTCAGAGTGAAAGTACATCTTTGAGCCAAACACCCCCGCTTGAGGGAATTGGTCTGCTGCTTGAACCAAAGCTGAGAGCAATCCGGGATCAACCGTAGTGTCATTGTTGAGCAAAAGGACGAAATCAACGTCGGAACGAAGCGACTCCATGATGCCCCTGTTGTTGCCCTCCGCAAAGCCGAGATTTGATCCGTTCTCTAGAATCAAAACATCCTGAAAAAGCTGCCTGATCGCGCTCACCGATTGGTCGGACGAGCCATTGTCCACCACCCGAATGCCGAAGTTCGCATAATCACATTTTTTCAGAGATTGAAGACATTCGAGTGTGTCGTTGCGCCCGTTCCAGTTGAGGACAATGACGTCAATACGCGGTCGATGTTCAGGCATGTCAATGCACCTGGCATGCGGTGGAAGTCCTCGAAAGCCCGTCACCGGAAACTCTGTCGATTGTCGTGTCAATTGTAGTACTTCGTCAGCCGATAGACCTCTTCCGCGTAGCCCTCCCTAAGCCAGTACTTCTTTCGCGAAAGCCGGCTATAACCTGGGGCGTTCTTAAGAATCGCCGAGATGTTCAACTGCCTTTCCGTTTCGGTCATATCGGATTGAGCCTCATGATTTATGGATAGGAAGATGGCTTGCGTCGTCCGCAGGATCTCCTTCAGGAATCGATCAACCAATTCGGCGTCAACTTCTGGGAAGGAGTCTTGATTAAGTGAAAGCTCAAATGAGTCTGCCGCTACGTCAGTACACGTCCAATAAGGCAGGATCTGAATTGTGTCAGATCGGGGCTCTTCACCAAAAAGTGACACTGCATCCGAGCCAATGGCGCTAATGAGGAAGTGACCTGCAAATAGATTTGTTATCGGCAGATCGAAGAGCGTGTAGCTTCGGATGCCCATTCGTCTGGCATAAAGCGCGACCGTGCCGAGGCCGCCTCCATACTCCGCAATGGCGGCGTCCGTTTGTGCGAGAGATGTAACTAAATGGGCAGTATAGATCGCGTTCAGGTGGCGGTAGTGCAACACGCCGTGTTCCGTCTTTAGTCCGGAGGTGAATACCGCACCAGCTGGCACAGCGAGAGGAATTCCAAGTTCTTTCTCAATTTTTGATACTACCAAGTCGGCATTTTCGTAAATGTTCTCCCCCCACCGACCGTGCTCTGGATGCTCGATGGGGAGCACGCCAATTGCCTCTGCTAGGCAGATGAGCTTGTCGAGATAGACCAGAGCGACCTGAATGTCGGCTCTCGAGCCGGTATAGCCATCCAATGCAAAGGTTAGTCCTCCGAACCAGGTGTACTTCTCTCCGAACTGACACAAGAAGCGCGCAAGTTGAGATGCATCATCTGCTGCAACTATGCTGAGCAGTTCGCCAAGCTCATTCTTGACAAGATTTGTCCAGAGATCTCCATTTGCTGGGCTTAGCGGTGCATCGGCCTCCTGAGATGATGCAAGTTTGTACGCATCCAGAAGGCGGCGGGCGGCGACCCGTCGTTCGGGACTTTCGATGGCGCGCACGCTGGCGAGTTCGACAACAGGCTTGCCCTTAACTAGAGGATGTGGTGCTACAAAATCTTGTCGATTGTGTGCGGCTAGCCCTCGTTCCGCCAGAATTCGCTCAAGATCACCAGGCTTCAGCAGGTCATATCCCGTCCGCCGGAGCGTTGCACCAAGCAATTTTCTCAGCGATTTCATTTGCACCTCATATCCTCAGGCAACGAAGCAGGAATCCCGCAGGTACACAAAAATAAGCGCAATCCGACTCGATCTTTATTGGGCCAGGTCTCGCTGAAGCGACGCTCAACCGATCGAAGAGATTCGGGTTCGTAGAGCGCAGGCAGTGGTTCACTGTCTCGGTTGCGGTCAATTTATGCCTTGCGGAATACGAACGCCGCGCGCCCTGCTGTCTCCGTTCGATTGGCTTGCGCTGCGAGCTCTTCGAACCTGCGTCTTTCGTCAGGAGAGAAAAGGGTGGTGTTGGGGTTTGTCCAGACGGATTGCGAATCGGTGAGTGCAATATCGCGCGCATACTGTTCGCTGCCGTAGAACTCAAAGTCTGATGTGTCATAAAAGACCTGATTCAGCTTCATGCCCACTTGCTCTCCAAGCATTCGGATGCTGGTGTGCGAGTGGATATATAAATGTCGGGGCGCATCGAGTTCGACCCAATCGGTCCCATATTTGTCCCAGCTTGCGCAAGGCAAGACCGGGATGCGCACAACACACGTTGCCTGCGGCTTCAGGAGGCTGACGGTAGTGGCGAGCGCCTCAGCCTGATTGGGTAGGTGTTCTAGTGAGTGATTAAACGTGACAAGATCAAAAGTGCCCTCGCGGCCAATGGCGAAGGTGGCAAGATCAGACTTGATGAGTTGGACCCCTTGAACGGTTCGACTTCGCTCAATGAACGGGTCTACGCCCGAAAGGCGGTTGAAGCCGAGCTTCCCGAGATCATGGAGCCATCTCGCAGCATCGCCACAGCCAACGTCAAGAATTGCAGCATCGAAGCCCGGCAGGTTTGCATTTCGTAATAAAGCAGGTTGAGATCTGAAAAAAAGAGCGGGCATAGGGCGGCCGCAACTGACTAGTCGAGCGATGCGGTAGCCTCTCCCAAAGAGCGCTAGACGCACCCGTTGACGCATAAATGCTCGTGTTAGTGGCGCCCAGTGATCGCGATTTCCGGGATGATATTTGTCCATCGAGTAGTAGTTTGATGGGTAGTGACGCTCAAGGTCAGATGGAATCTCCGAAATTTGAAGACATCCGCAGACGCGGCAGAGAAAGTATTGGAAATTTTCGCGCGTGCCGAACATCATCTCTCTAATTGAGAAGCTCTGGTGCGGCCCGCCGGCGTCGCAAATTCTACAGCGAAGCCCGTGAGCGTCTGTTTGCGATTCAGGCGTCATTTGGGTAATCGAGCGTCCGATGCCATTACAGCTTGACATGCGGTGTTCTCGTTCGATGCAGGCTGCGCGCCGGTCATGCCATGGACACTCGCCGAATTAATAGCTAACCAAGTGGCGTCGAGCAGGAACATTCCATCTCGCATCGATGCGGGCATCGGCGCGTCAGGCGGAGACACAATGCGAAGCTGCTTAAGGTTCTCGCCATAAAGAATAGTGGCACCGGCTCGATTGGAAATTCCAACGCGAAGCTGGTACACGCCCGGGAGTAATGGCAGGTGCCTGATATCGCAGACCAAAGTCGATTCTCCGGCAGGAAGATCGAATGTTCTGGCGTTTGATTCGCTGCTATGGGTCGTCAAGTAGAAAAAGTCGGTCGTGTGAACTCCAAGTCCGGCGGTAATGTCACAAAACTCGTGCTCGCAACGAACATGAAGTGTGATCGTGAAATCACTTCCCGTTATGATCTCGTCCAGTTTCGCGCCCTTGCTATCTCGTAGATCGATACCGATTAGCTCAAACTCTGGCACTGATTCGAATCGAGCTCTGCCGATGTTCTTGTTCGCGATCGACTTCGCGATCGCCGCGTTAGATATGGCATAAAACTCGTCACAGACCACTGATGGCGGTCCGTCCGAAATCAGCTTGCCATGATCCAGTAACAGGGTTCTTCGACACAACCGCTCAATCTGGCGGATGTTGTGGCTTACGATCAGTACGGTGCGGCCTTGCTGATTTATCAACTCCTCCATTCGATCGAAGCATTTGCGCTGGAATGCGAGGTCGCCTACCGCCAATACTTCATCGACGACCAATATTTCCGATTCAATGCTGGTAGCAACTGAAAAGGCGAGCTTCACCTGCATGCCGGAGCTGTATCGTTTGACAGGAGTATCAATGAACTGCTCCATCTCGGCGAATTCCACGATTGCGTCGAACTTGCTGTCGATCTCCTTTCGGGACATTCCCAGGATCGCGCCATTCAGGTAGACGTTTTCGCGGCCCGTGAAGTCAGGTACGAATCCTGCGCCTACTTCGATGAGGGGAGCGATGCGACCGGTTACGGCTACTGCGCCGCTGCTTGGCGTGCTGATACCGGCCAGCAGTTTCAGCAGTGTGGACTTTCCTGCGCCATTATGACCGATGATCCCGACGACTTCCCCCTGCTCGATGGAGAAGCTCACATCGTCCAGTGCCTTGAACTGCGGGCGTTTCTCAGCCTTCTTGCCGGCGAGGCGTGCGCCGGTGTTTAGCATTGTCTGCTTCAGACCCTGGTTTGCGCCAAGGCGGAATTCCTTCGTGAGGTGGCTGACTTCTATTGCAGGCATGTGGTTGCGGCTCAGATGACGTCGGCGAAGTAGCTTTCGGCGCGCTTGAAGTAAAGGTAGCTGAATGGCAACAGCACAGCGACCATCATCGCGCCAGGAATCATGGCGTTGAGGTCCGGGGGCGCGCCCCTGAGCACCGCGCTCTGGAACGCGTCGATGATGCCCGCCAGCGGGTTGAGTGTGTAAAGGGTGTAGAGCGTGCCCGACCACTCGCCCGCGCCCTGATGCACCAGCAGCTTGTCCTTGACCAGTTGCAGAGGATAGATGACGGGCGAGGCGTACATCACCAGTGAAAGCAGCACGGGCAATGCCTGCCCGACGTCACGGTAGTACACGTTTATCGCAGCACCGCAGAACGCGATCGTCAGCGCGGCAAGCACTGTATAAAGAACGATCAGTGGCACCCACAGGATCTGGGCCGTTGGCATCATGCCGTACCACAGCATCAGGCCCGCCAGGATCACGAAGCTGATGCCCAACTCCACTAGTTTGGTCAGCACAGAGGTGATGGGGAAAATCTCGCGCGGGAAATAGATCTTCTTGATCAGCGCGGTATTGCCGACAACACTGTTCACGCCGTCCGACGTGGACTCCTGGAAGAATGTCCACGGCATGAGAGCCGCGAAGGTAAGTATGGGGTAGGGAATATCGCCGCTGTCGATGCCAACGAAGCTCCGTACCAGGGTAAAGATGAGCATCAGCGTGACGGGCTTGAGTATGGCCCACGCGATGCCCAAGTAAGCCTGCTTGTAGCGTAGCGTAACGTTCTTCCACGCCAGCGTCATCAGCAGTTCGCGGTAGTCGTAGAGGTTCTTCGCGATCGTCAGCATGAGGTTGTCTGTTCCGGAACAAAAGGCAGCGCGCCATACAAGTCGAGGCGACTCATCGTGTCCTCGCGGATCCACTCGGCCAGCCGGCGCCAAAGGCGGCTGGCGAGTTCGGGTTGCTGGCGCGAGAGATCGTGGCGGCAATCTGGATCGGTTTCGAGGTCAAACAGTCGAAGCAGCTTTCCGTCGGTGAGCGGCTGGTAGACCAGCTTCCAGCGCCCGCTGCGCATCATGCGATCCTTGGCCCGCACAATGATCTCGCGGTATTGCCTCTTTATGGCAAGGGTTCCCGTCGCGCGATCGGGCACTTCGAGCAGTTCCATCAGATCCGGGTAACGAAGGTGCGCCTCGGGCAGTCCCGGGATGTCCCCTATCCAGATGCCGGTTTCATTGAACGCATCCACTTCGGGGCAGTCTGCGCCGCCACCGAGGAAACTCGCGAGAGAGACCCCGTCCAGCTGCGCCGGGACGGGCACGCCCACCAGATCCAGCAGCGTTGGAGCCACGTCGATAGAGCGCACCACGTTCGTTACCACGCCCCGCCCGCCCTTGCGCGGGTCGTGGATCAAGAGCGGAATGCGCGGGCTCGCCTCGCCCACCGCGGAATTGCCTTGCCCCCAGGTCTCGTGTTCGAAGAACTCCATTCCGTGGTCGGAGTAAAGCACCACGATGGTGTTCTCCGCGAGCCCGGTCGCTTTCAGGTGCTCGAGCAGGTGCCCTACCTCCGCATCGAACTGGGCCACGCAGCCGTCGTACAGGTCGATGATGTGGTTCAGGTCGAATTCCTCCTTCGGCATTCCCTGGCGGCGGATGATCTCGAACGGGTCCGTGAGCTTGGCCATCGCGAACTTCGATTCTCCCTGGTAATCCGGATCGCTGAACTGGTTATACCATGGCCATTCGGACGCAAACGGCGGATGGGTCGTGGAGAAGAACAGGTTCAGGAAGAATGGCTCATCCGAGGCACCCAGCCGTGACAGCAGTTCGCGCGCGCGAGTTCCCATCCGGGAGGTCAGCGGTGCGCCGCCCAAGTAGTAGATTTCAGGAAGAAAAGTCCGCCCAAGCCGATTATGCGTGAACAGCGACAGGAAGAGTCGCAAGTCCTTCGGTCCTTGCCGCAGCAGGTACTTGATGTTCCATTGATCGGCTGGCAGGTCCGTGAGGTCGAATCCCAGGCTGAACTTGCCCAGGTCCGCGCCGCACCAGTCCGATAGCGCGGCACTGCGGTAGCCGAGCTTCCCTAGCAGCTTTGGCAGCGTAGGCAACTTCAGGCGGGATTCCTCGTCGGTCACGAAGTTGTCCCGGATACCATGAGTATGTGGCCAGGTTCCGGTGAGCATCGAGATCAGGCTCGGAGCGGTTCGCGCACAGGGCACGTAGCAGTTCGTAAACAGCGTGCCCTGTTGCGCGAGCGCATCCATGTTCGGAGTGAGGTTTCGCGCATACCCTGCGGCGCCGAGGCGATCGGCACGCAAAGTGTCGGCCCCGATCATCAGGATGTTCGGTCCGCGCGTTTCACCGCGTGCTGCGGGGCGTCGTGGCATACCCGGTTCCGGCTGCCAGCTGGCCCAGGCAATCGCCAGCACGTAACCAGCGGCAATTGCCCACAGGCACTGCAGTGCGTGCACTTGGCCGTGGGCAAGCAATCGTGCTGAGGCGGCAAGCAGCAGCGCCGCGGCTGCCAGCGCGCAGGTAATCCGCAGCTGGCGGATACGCGAAGGAGTCGCGCAGTTCCACAAGCTGTAAAGCCTGCTAGTGCGGTAATGCATCGAGGCGACCAGCAGTCCCGGGTTGAAGCGCAGTTTTGCTACGAACTGCAGGCCGGTGGCCAGCAGGATCCCGAGCCCCGAGCACACTGCCGCCCACAGAGGCGACCACTCCCACTGCGCGCCGAGCGCGAGCGCGCAATACAGGATCGCCCCACCACCCCCCGTAAAAAGCATTAGCACGAAGGACCACGCAGCGAGTCGCGCGAGCGCATAGAGGCCGTAGGGGCGGTAGTGCGCGAGCACCTCCTCACGGATCCTGGGGCCAGTTTGCGAGAAATCCAGCAGCGACTTGACGAGCAGCAGCAGGCTGGAAATGGCGGCAACGGCCATTGTTGGTTCCGCGGCTCGCCATGCCGGCGCGCCGCCGGCGACCAGGGCATAGGTGCCGAGCAGTACCGACATTATGCCCATGGCGCCGATGAGACGGCTTTTCGGCAGGAGTGGAAGTCCACTCTTCGCCTGCAGCGCATTCGGATCGAGCGCCACGCCAAGGGCGCCCCGCAGTTCCCCCAGGCTCGCGGCCAGACGAGCCAGGTAGAAGAAGCGTCGGTTGCTGTCCACAGACAACAGTACGCTGAGGCAATGGCTGGCGATCTTGCGTGCCATGTACAGGCGCACGCCGCTCACTGGTGGGTGCACAATGAAGTTGTCGCGCGATCGCAGGTAGCTTTTCTTCAGCGTGTAGGTGGTGCTGGTGCGCACCGGGTCTATGGCGTGGAGCTGCCGCATACCGGGCAGGTATCTCACGCGGGCGCCGCTCTCTACTGCACGCAGCAGAAAATCGTGATCCTCTCCACCGGCGAGGTTGTGGCCTTTGGGGCCGAGCTCCACCGAAAATTCGCCCGTGCGTGCGAACACGCGACGCCTGACCGCAATGTTACCGCCGCTCGGCAGGCGGCCGCTCGGCGTGACCTCGATGGATTCCGCGCCCAGGTCGTATTCCGGGAAGGGGCGGATCGGTATGGCGTAAGGTTCCGGGGCGTGCACCCACTTCGGTTCGCTTCCGTCCCATGCCGGCCAGATACGGCCGCAGAAAATTTCGTCCTGTGTGAACTTCGCGATGCCTTGCAGGACGCTTGCGATGAAGCCCCGCTCGACCACCTGGTCGTCGTCGATGAAGCAGAGCACGTCGTGGTCCGTACGCCTGATGGCTGCATTGAGCGCGTGGGACTTGCCGGGCGTGGGTTCCTCGATCCAGTCCACGCGCAAGGCGTCGTGGGGATGGGTGGCACGGAACGTCTCGAGCCGGTGCAGAGTGTCGTCGCTGCAGTTGTTCGCGACCACCAGTATGTCGACGAGGACCGATCCGTCGTATCCGTCGGCATAGAGCGACTCCAGCGTTTTGGTCAGTGATGCGCTGCGGTTGTACGTGCAGATCACGATCGCGAGCCGCTCGCGCGGGGTGTGGTTTCCAGGGCTGCCATTCATCGCTGATTGTCGCCGCTACGTTGCCGGCCTGCCGTGTTTGCGCAAGGCACGCAGCCATTCGCCGATGAGTTCGCCTTCGGTGCGCATGTCCCAGGCGTATCCCGTGCGGCGAAATGGGTAGACGTTGTTCTCCACCGCCCAGATCAGGTCGGGAAGATAGCGGATGTAGTTCTCGTCGTGGCGCCAGGGGTGGATTGACCAGTAGTCATACGTGGTGAGGTTCCACTGCTCGTAGCCGCGCGAGCGAAAAGTGTGCGTGAGGCTGTTTTCCAGCGGCTCGCCAGGCTTCTGCTGGAGCAGCGGCAGGCATGCTCGGAACTTTGCGACATCCAGCAGGAAGTAGCGGGTGGAGGTGAAGTTCACGCGACGCCATGGCGGCAACGGCGGGGTCCTGCGCGGCTTGCCGCTGAGTTTTTCCCACCACGTGGTGGCTTGGGGAGGGCCGGCGCGCGGGCAGGTCACCACGACCTTGGGCTGCTCCCGCAACAGCGTGATGCCGTCTCTCACCCAGGAACCCGCTCCGGAGCGATGGAACAGCATGTCCGAATCGGCATGAAAGACATAGTCGCCGTGGCAACGATCCAGCGCGTAGAGGTACTGGTATATGGGGGCGCCGGAGAAGTCCTTCAGTTCGATGTCCGCGTTGCCGAAGTATGCCGACAGTATGCGGTTCTGTTCGTCGTCGCTCCAAGGGATCAGGTCCACGCGATCGATGATGCCG
>Ga0138256_10004615_pt1 | contig 14644 bp, 10 predicted proteins | sample KNB2016incub_MG_FD_105486 | JGI IMG/M metagenome (GOLD analysis project Ga0138256, IMG submission 105486) | Active sludge microbial communities from wastewater in Klosterneuburg, Austria - KNB2014incub_MG | ecosystem: Engineered > WWTP > Activated sludge > Unclassified | place: Austria... | reverse complement strand
GCCGGACATGATGCGTTCTCGCACCGCCAGACCACTTCGTCTTCGGCTTTGGCCAGCGGCTGTTGGCAGGCCGGACAGGCCGTCGGCATGGTCCACGGCGCCGGAGGCGGGTCGGATCTCGCGTCGAGGATGGGCCCGATGACCTTGGGAATGATGTCGCCGCCCTTTTCCACGAGAACAAGGTCGCCGTCGCGGATATCCCGGCGGGCCACCTCCTGCTCGTTGTGCAGAGTCGCGAGTTGCACTGTCGTGCCTCCAAGCCGCACTGGCTCAAGGACGGCATACGGCGTCACGGCCCCGGTGCGGCCGACGTTCACGTCAATTCTGAGCAAACGCGTGCGCGCCTGTTCAGCCGGGAACTTGAACGCCGTGGCCCAGCGCGGAAACTTGGCCGTCGCACCCAGGCGTGCCCGCAACGTCATGTCATCGAGCTTGATGACCACGCCGTCGGTTTCGAACGGCAGCTTGTGCCGCGCTTCGCGCCACGATTCGCAGAAGTCGATGAGCGCATCAACGCCGGCGCATTGCGTCCAATGGCTCTCCACGGGAAGACCCCACTGGCTCAGGGTCTGAAGCACCCCACTGTGTGTGTCTGAGACCAGCGCCGCGCCGGCGGGCACGACAATTTGATAAACGAAGACTCGGAGCCCCCGGCGGCTCACCGCTGCGGAATCCAGCGTCCGGATCGTGCCGGCGGCAGCATTGCGCGGATTTGCGAATGCCGGCTCGCCTTCCTTCTCGCGCTCCTCATTGACGCGCGCAAACTCCGCGCGCGGAAAATACACCTCGCCGCGCACCTCCATCATCGCCGGCGCATCCGTCTTCAATGCCAATGGCACTGAACGCAGCACACGGATGTTCGACGTGACGTCCTCGCCGTGCACGCCATCACCACGGGTGACGCCCCGGCGCAATCGCCCGCCTTCGTACGTGAGGGCGATGCTGAGACCGTCAATTTTGAGCTCAGCCACATAGGCAAGGGCCGAGTCCTCCGCCACGTCCAGCCCCCGGCACACCCGGCCATGGAAATCCCGAAGGTCGGTGGCGCTGTAGGCATTGTCCAGGCTCAGCATCGGCTCAAGGTGATCGACCGTCGCGAAGCCTTCCGCGGGCCGGCCGCCCACCCGCTGCGTCGGCGAGTCCGGATCGATCAGGTCAGGATGTTGCGCCTCAAGTTCGAGCAGCTCCCGCATGAGCGCGTCGAACTCCGCGTCGGAAATCTCCGGCGCATCGCGGACGTAATACCGCTCTTCGTGATACCTGATTCGGGCGCGTAGATCGGCGAGACGTTCGGCGGGTGTCACACTACCGGTCGCGCTGCAGCACGTAGTCGGCAAGCGACGCCAAACCGTCACGTTCGACCGACGACGGGAAGGCGTCGAGGAGGTGGGTACGCGCTGCGTGCGCAAAGGTCACGGCACGCTCATACGCCGCGTCCACGGCGCCGTGGGTCGCCAGCAGCCCTTTAATCGTCTGCCACGCCTCGGGAGTGACCTGGCGTTCGGTGACCACGCGCTGAATCAGTTCGGCCACATCGGGGCCGGTGCGCTGCTGCAGCAGGATGATGGGCAGGGTGACTTTGCCTTCGCGCAGATCGCCGCCGATGGGCTTGCCCAGCACCGCTTCGTCGGACGTGTAGTCCAGCACGTCGTCCACAATCTGGAACGCGATGCCGAGATTGAAGCCGTACTCGCGCAGGGCGATGCGCTGCGCCGGCGTGCAATTGCCGAGCACGCCGCCAATTTCCGCGCAACCTGAGAACAGGTAGGCCGTCTTGCGGCGAATGATCTCCAGATGCTCGTCTTCGGTGATGGCGCCGTCGCCCATCTTCGTCAACTGGTAGAGCTCGCCTTCGATCATGCGCAGCGTGACTTCGCACAGCAACCGCACCACCTCGAGCGAATCCTGGGTCAGGGCCATCGCCATGGAGCGGATGTACAGGTAGTCGCCCAGCAGTACCGTGACGTCATTGCCCCATCGCGAGTGCGCGGCGAGGCGCCCACGGCGCGTTTCGGCCTCGTCGATGATGTCGTCGTGCACCAGCGTGGCGGTGTGGATGAACTCCACGACGGCGGCGTTCAACACGTCGCGGTCTCCGGTGTACCCGCACATGCGCGCCGACAGCAGCAGTACGGCTGGCCGCACCCGCTTGCCGCCACTCATCTGGATGTAGCGGCCCATCTGCGGGATCAGATCAACTTTGGACTCGAGGTGGCGCGCGAACTCCTGTTCAACGCGCCCCAGGGCCTCGCGCACCGGTTCGAAGATCGCGCCGAGATCCGGGACGGATGTGGCAGAAGGGTTCACAGATAGGGTCTCGCCGGGGTTCTTTGCTGCCGAAAAACTGTAGGGATCAGAACACAGGTTTCGAGGGAGTGTCAACGCGAGGCGCGCCCAGGAGCCGGTGGAAATTCGTCTGAATCTGCTCGGCCATCACGTCAACTCCCAAAGCATGGAGGGTGGCAACCTGCCGAACGGTCTCGCTCAGGAACGCCGGCTCATTCCGTTTGCCCCGATGGGGCACCGGCGCCAGATAGGGCGCGTCGGTCTCGACCACGATTCTCTCAAGCGGAAGCCCGGCCACCACGTCACGCAACGCCCCCGCCTTCGGGAAGGTCACGATACCCGGAATGGACAGGTAGAAGCCCAGGTCAAGCGCCCGTCGCGCTTCCGCGGCCGTCCCCGTGAAGCAGTGCATCACGCCGCGTACCCGGCCGGCGCCCGCATCCTCCAGGATTCGGATGGTGTCGTCGAAGGCCTCCCGCGTGTGAATCGCCACAGGCAGGTCGAGTTCCACGGCGAGCTGGACCTGCGCGGCGAATACCTCCTGCTGCACGGTCCGGGGGGCAAAATCATAGTGGTAATCGAGGCCCATTTCCCCCAGGAGCCGGGCGCCGACGCGCATGGTGGTGTCACGGACCGCCGAGACGGCGTCGCCGACCCGGTCCGCGTACGCGCCTGCGCGATGCGGATGCACGGCGGTTGCGAAGATCACGCCCGGCCACGCGGCCTGAACCGCCGCCACCCGCGCGTGTTCCTCGGGCGTGTCTGCCGACAGGATGCACACAGCCTGCAGCACGCCCGCTGCGTGCGCCCTGGCCACCACCTCCGCCAGGTCGGCGAGGAACGCCTCGTCGGCCAGATGACAGTGCGAATCAACAAACATCGTCAGTTCGAATCGGCCCTACCGGATCCGGGTTCCGGGTGCCGGGGCCTGGTCAAACGCCACCAGCATGGGCTTGCCGCCGTCGGGGCTTGCGGCCAGGATCATGCCGTTGGACTCGATACCCATCAGTTTGGCGGGCTTCAGGTTGGCGACGATGGCGACGGTGCGGCCGACGAGGGCGTCCGCTTCGTAGGCCTCCGCGATCCCCGCCACCAGGGTGCGCTGTTCAGAGCCGAGATCAATCGTCAGCTTGACCAGTTTCTTGGAGTTCGGCACGCGTTCAGCCGTGAGGATTTTGGCCACGCGCAGATCGACTTTCATGAAGTCTTCAATCGAAATGCGTGACTCGAGCGGCCACTGCGACGCGGGCGGCTGAGGGGCCGGCGCCGGTGCGGGTTCGGCTCCGGTGCCGTCGGCTTGTGACACGGCGGGCTGACCGATCGCTGGCTTGATTTCTTCTGACACGGACTTCTCCTTTGGTTCCAAACGCGGCCACAACGCGGCGCCGGATACGACGAACCGCTCGCCGCTCTCCCGCCACTGGCCATCCTGTGCCCACACCAACTGGGCTCCGGTCGACGCATCACCGACGCGCCGGCGAATCTCATCGCAGGCCGCGGGCATCACCGGCGATAACATCACCGCGGCCACGCGCAGGGCCTCGGTGGCATTCCACAACACCGTGTCCAGCGCGGCGTTGTCGCCGGCCTTGGCCAGCTTCCACGGGGCTTCGGTCGCGATGTATTCGTTGATGCGATCCACGAACTGGAAAACAGCCGCGCACGCCACATCGATAGCCAGTTCGTCAAACGCCTGCTTCCACCGAGTCTCGGCCTCAAGGCCTGCGGCCGCCAGGTGTGGCGCCATCGGTGTTGCGCGCAGATGTCCTTGCCGGTACCGATCGGCCATGGCCGTCACGCGGCTGACGAGGTTGCCAAGGTTGTTTGCCAGGTCTGCGTTGTACTTCTCTTCGAACCGGTCCCACGAAAAGTCACCGTTGTTGCCGAAGACAATTTCCTTCGACAGGAACAGCCGCAACGGGTCGGGACCGAACTTCCCCACCGCGTCGAGCGGGTCCACCACCGTGCCCAGCGACTTGCTCATCTTCTCGCCTTTGAACAGCACCCAGCCGTGGCCGAAGATCTGGGTGGGCAGCGGCAGGCCCGCGCTCATCAGCATCGCCGGCCAGACCACGCAATGAAACCGCGTGATGTCTTTGCCCACCAGATGCACGACGTGCCGGATGGGTTCGCCGGTCTGCGCCCACCACTGGTCGAACATCGCCGGATCGGTGCCGTACCCGACGGCCGCTGCGTAGTTGATCAGCGCGTCGTACCAGACGTACACCACATTCTCAGGTGCAAACGGCAGCGGAATGCCCCACGCCTGCCCGGCGCGGCTGACGGAAATGTCTTCGAGGCCGCCCTCGAGCAGCCGCAGCATTTCGTTGCGCCGCGAGTCGGGGGCCACAAAGTCTGGATGTGCCGCGTAGTGCTCAAGCAGAGCGTCACGGTATTTCGACAGACGGAAGAAGTAGTTCTTCTCCTTGATCCAGTCCGGTGTGGTGCGATGCACGGGGCACTGCCCCTCGATCAATCCCTTGTCGGGTTTGAATTCCTCGCAGGAGACGCAATACCAGCCCTCGTACAGGCCCTCGTAGATGTCGCCGCTCGCGAACGCGTGCTGCACCATCGCCTGCACCGCGGCTTTGTGCCGCAGCTGCGTGGTGCGGATGAAATCGTCGAACGAAATATTGAGCCCCGCCCACACCGTGCGGAACTCGCCTTCCATCCGGTCGCAGTAGGCCAGCGGATCGAGTCCGGCCTCGGTGGACCGTCGAAACACGTTCTGGGAGTGTTCGTCATTACCCATCACGAACCGCACGTCGTCGCCGGCCAGTCGGTGGTACCGGGCGATCACGTCGGCGGCAATCTTTTCGTACGCCGTGCCCAGGTGGGGCCGGTTGTTGACGTAGTCGATGGCGGTGGTGAGGTAGAAACGGGACATGGTCGAATACCGGAAACCTCCATTGTAGCCGGTGCGGGTCAAATCATCCCATGCTCCCGAAACGACCAGTACGCCCCATCGGCGAGTATCAGGTGGTCCACCAGCGGCACGCCTAAGAGTACGCCGACTTTCACCAGTCTCAGGGTGAGCGAGCGGTCGTCCGGACTTGGTGACGGGTCGCCTGACGGGTGATTGTGAAACACGATCACGCAGGCGGCCCCACTGCCGACAGCCGCCCGGAACACCTCTCGCGGATGGGCCAGTGAGGTGTCGAGCGAGCCTTCGGAAATCACGTGGGCGCGCAGCAGGCGTTGTTTGGTGTCGAGCAGCAACACGCCAAAGCGCTCGACGGGGTGTGCCCCATACCGCGGCAACAGGTGCTCGGCCGTCTCCTTGGCCGTGATGAACTGGGGCCGTGAAGCGGGGCGCCTGGTCAGCGTCCGCCGGCCCACTTCAATGCCGGCTAATACGCGCGCCGCCTGCGCAGCGCCTATTCCGGGCAGCCGGCATAACTCATCCCGCGACATCCGGGTAAGCCCGTGCAACCCCGGCGCCTGCTCCAGCAGCGACACGGCCAGCCGATGCGCCGAGTGCCCAGCGGCCCCGTGTCCCAGCACAATCGCCAGCAACTCCGCATCGGACATCGCGGCCATCCCCAGTCGTTCCAGTTTCTCGCGTGGGCCTTCAGGAATCTGGAACGGGGTGAGATCTGCGTGGGTCACGGGGATTGCGCCCTGCAAGATTCGGGCGCACTCATACAGGGCGAATTTTCGACGTGTGACGAGGGCGCCTTGCAGAATCTGCCAGTCGGCGGGGCCTGAAGATCGCGTTATCTGACGACCCACCCGAACCCGAGCACAGCAGCGACGATCACCACAAATCCGACAACGTCGAGCACGACGCCGTAGCGCATCATGGTGCCGATCGGGATGTAGCCGCTGCTGTACACAATCGCGTTGGGCGGCGTGGAGATGGGCATCATGAATCCCATGCTCGCACCAAGTGTGGCCCCAAGCGCCGGCTCAAGGGGCGAAACGCCCGCCGCCACCGCCACCGCGATCGCCGTCGGCACCACCACCGTGGCGGCAGCCGTGTTTGAGGCCGCTTCCGACATCAGGATGGCGACGGCGGTGAATACAATCGTCAACCCCGCACTGCCGGCGCCCGGAACGTAGCTGACCACCCACCGGCCGAAACTGTCGGCCAGTCCCGTAGAGTCGGCCAGTCCGCCCATCGCCAGGCCGCCGCCGAACAGCAGGATGATGCCCCAGTCGATGTTCGACGCCTCCTCCCACGTCATCGTGAACCGCCGGGCGCGCCAGCTAATCGGCAGCACAAACAGCAACAGCGCGCCAATGATGGCGGCGATGGACTCGGGAAACAGCGTAGTGGTGCGCATGGTCAGCCAGTGGGTCTGGCCCAGCACCAGTGCCAGCATGCCGGGCAGGGTCCACAACAACACCGTGACCGCAAACGCCAGCACCACATTCCGCTCGCCGACCTGCATGGAGCCCAGCTTGCGCAGTTCTTCGCGGACCGACGCCGTCGCCGTCTCACTCAGGCGCACGTGCCGTGCCGCGGGATACAGCATCCACGCCACCAGCGTGCCCATCATCACAATGACGAGCGGCACACCCAGGGCCATCCAACCGGCGAAGGAGATATCAATGCCGGCGTTCTTGAGCAGCAACCCCTTGCCGATCAGGTTCGGGGGTGTGCCAACTGGCGTCGCCATCCCGCCAATGGACGCCGCAAACGACGTGACCAGCATCATCGTCATCGCGAACCGTTGAAAAGCCGGGTCGTGCGACCGACCGCGGCCCAGTTCGACGAGAACGGCCATCCCCAGAGGAAACAGCATCGCGGTGGTCGCGGTGTTGCTCATCCAGGCCGAAAGCACGGCAGCAACGGTGGCGTAAACCACGACCAGGCGCAGGGCGCTGCTCCCGATCCACGGTGAAGCCAGCGCTGAAAACGCCATGCGCCGATCGAGCCGATGCACAAACATGCCCTCGGCCAGGATGAAGCTGCCGATGAAGAGAAAAATAATCGGGTCGGCGAATGAAGCGAACGCCGTTCTCGCGTTGGCGATGCCGAACAGCACCGCCAGCGTCGGGCCCAAGAGCGCTGTGGCGGCCAGCGGAATGGCCTCCGTCATCCACAACGTCACCATCAACGCCAGGATCGCGCTCAGCTTGTGCGCGTTGTCGGATAGTCCTGGCGTGGGCAGGAGCAGGATTCCCAGGCATAACGCCGGCCCCGCAAACAAGCCGAAGGTGCGGCGACGACGGTTGAACTGTTCCTCTGCCGGGGAAAATGATTCGCCGACCTCCGATGCCTTGTGAAATTGCCTCACTGCGCCCCCCACCATTGAACGGCGCCCGTCAGTTCGGCCCACCCGGTCAGGAGAATTCCGTCATCCGTCCACTCCACCCGCTGCGTGCCTCCGGGCGACACGACGTCGGACCGGCGGGCGGCGCCGCCAAACATCGCCGTCGCAACCGCCGCGGCGCACGCGCCGGTGCCTGACGCCTCGGTTGGTCCCACGCCGCGTTCCCAGATCAGGATCCTCACCCGGCCAGCTTCCTCGACGGTGGCCAGTTCGACGTTTGTGCCTTCCGGAAAAAACGGGTGAACGGCGAGTCCTGCCGCAATGGCGTGCAGGCGCGCGGTCGTCAGGTGTTCGGGCGGCCCGATAACCACACATTGCGGGTTGCCGACGCGAAGCACGATCGCAGTCACCGTTTCGCCGGCCACCTCGATCGGCACCTGGCGCACCCCCTCGGGCTGGCCCATTTCCGCACGACAGGAGTACCGCGTGCCGTCGACCGACAGCACCTCAATGGACCGCAGACCCGCTTCGGTGTCGAGCACAACCTGCGCACCAGCCGTCAGTCCTCTTGTGCGCGCGAGCCAGGCCGCGACGCATCGGATCCCGTTCCCCGAAATCTCCGACCTGCTCCCGTCGGCGTTCAGCAACCGAGTGCGCGCGCCTCGCTCCGTTTCGACGACGAGCATCAGGCCGTCGGCGCCGATGCCGGCATGCCGGTCGCACACTCGGCGGGCCAGAGACGCCATGTCGCCCGACGGCGCGGTGTCGGATGACGGGAGCAGCAGGAAGTCGTTTCCGTACGCGTGAGCCTTGACGAGTTCCATAGGCTACGCAGCGCCCTTTCGGCAAAACGCGAGCAGGTGCCATCCGTAGCGCCGCACCCACGAGCGAGGCAGGGCGTTAAACGTGCCAACGAAGAACGTGTTGAACGCGAGTCCCTTCCAGCCCTTGTGGAGCCGCGACTTCACGGGGAACCGCTCAAAGACGAGATCCACCTTCGAAAAGGGTTTCAACAAGTCGCTGAACTCGGCCGCCGAATAGCGCTTGAGCACCGGTGCGTCCTCATGCTCAAGCGGAGTCTTCATGACCTTCGAAAGCGCATTGAGCCACGAGAGTCGGTTGTAGCCCTGGAAGATCGCCAGCCCACCGGGGCGAAGCACTCGGTGGATTTCTGCCACCATCCGCCGGTCGTCGCCGGTGTACTGCACCACTCCGTGGGCGAACACGAGATCAAACGACGCATCGGCATACGGCAGATGTTCACCATCGACCACATCCAGCCGGGCTGACAATCCCTGCTGTTCGAGATTCTGGCGGGCCAGGGTGATGGCACTTTGCGCGATGTCCACCCCGGTGACGCGCGCGCCGGCCCGGGCGAATCGCACCACCTCGACGCCCGCGCCGCACCCGACGTCAAGCACGTCCCGGCCTTTCCACTCGTCAAAGTGGACGAGGTCCAGAAGGTGATGCAGTTTCTCGAAGTGATACTGGTCGAGATCGGAGAAAAATCCCGGGCTCCCCGGAGCATGGGTGGAAATCTCAAGATCGTGGATGTGGGTGTTCCAGTACTCGCGGACGCGTTCGTTCATGCGCGACTTACTATATGGCAGGTATGACACGCGACCTTTCCCGACTGCACGCCGAGTCCTTCGATCTGCTGGTGGTGGGCGGCGGCATCCACGGCTTGTTTACGGCCTACGACGCGGCGGCCCGCGGCTTGCGGGTGGCGCTTGTCGAGCGCGGCGACGTTGGCAGCGGTATTTCCTTCAACCATCAGCGGACCATCCATGGTGGGCTGCGGGCGCTGCAATCTGGCCAGTTGCTGAAATGCCGGCAGCAGATTGCGGAACGGCGGGCCTGGGCGCGGATTGCTCCACACCTGCTGCGGCCCCTGCCCTTCCTGATCGGCACCTACCGCGGGACCCGGCGGTCACGATTGATGGTCCGGGCCGGGTTCAAGCTGTACGACTTCGTCGGGAAGTCGCGGAACCAGCACGTGTCCCCCGAGCTGCACCTGCCCAGTACGCGCCTGGAGTCGCCTGCGGCGACGCAGCGTTTCTTTCCGGGCATCGCACCCAAGGGGCTCTCTGGCGGCGCCATCTGGTACGACTACCAGACCGTGCATCCGGACCGTCTGACATGGACAGTGGCACTGGCTGCGCACCAGTCCGGCGCGGTCGTGGCCACGTATGTGGAGGCCCAGGCTCCGATGCGCGAAGGTTCGCGCATCACGGGTGTCTCGTGCCGCGACGTGTTGACCGGCGACGTGTTCGACGTTCGCGCGAACGCCGTGGTGCTGGCCGCCGGCACCGGCCTGGCTGCCCTGCACCAACGCTTCGGTGCCACCGGAGCTCCTCCGCTGGTGCGCGCGATGAACCTGCTGATCGATCGGCCGGCCAAGGACATTGCGCTCGCCGCACCCTCGGCGCAGGGACGCATGCTGACGGCTGTGCCCTGGGCCGGCGGCGTGCTGGTCGGCACGTACCAGCCGGAAGGCGCCGTCGCGGGGGATGACGCGGCACCGCTCGAGCCGATTGTGGAAGCATTCCTCGCGGAGATCCAAACGGCCTTCCCTGCTCTTGGCGCCACGCGCAAGGATGTGCGCTTCGTGCACCAGGGACTTGTGCCCGCGCAGGCGACGGGCACAGGGCTCGACCTGCTGGCTGAGCCAAAACTACTGGTGCACAGCGAATCGACGGGGCTGTTCAGTCTTGTGGGCGTGAAGTACACAACCGCGCGGCTGGCGGCCGAGCGTGCGGTGGACGCCGTCGCTCGACTCGCCGGACGTCCGGCCCGGCCGTGCCGGACGGGCACCACCGTGCTCCCCCACGCCGACATCGCCGACAGCGACGGCATCCTGCAGGAGACATCGCGCGCGCTGGGACTGACGCTCGAGAAAACGATCCACGCGCATCTGGCCGGGTGGTATGGGACGGAGGGACCGGCCGTGCTGCGCTGTGCGCACACCGAGGGCGCGCTGGCGCGGCTCAATCCCTCCGGGCCCGTGATCGAGGGCGAAGTGATTTACGCCGCCCGCGAGGCCGCCGCTGTGCGGCTTGAGGACGTGGTCTTCCGACGGACACCGCTCGGCTCAGCCGGCCACCCCGGCGAGCCCGCGCTCGAACGCGCAGCCGATCTCCTCACGCGCGAATGGAGTTGGTCGATTGAACGGCGCGAGGAAGAACTGGCGCGCGTCCACAAGCGGTTCATGGTCTGACCGCGCCCCTTCGACGAAATTCATGGCGCTGCAGTAGTATCCGCCTGTCGTGCCCGAAGACGCTACGCGTACGAGTGTGAGCCCTCACGTCCAGACTGCCGCGGCAGGAGGCCTTGATGACCACCGGTTGGTGCCCGGTACCGTCATCGCCGGCCGTTTTCGCATCGCGAGCCTCATCGGCCGCGGCGGCATGGGCCAGGTATATCGGGCCGACGATCTGAAGCTCGGCCAGGCGGTGGCGCTGAAGTTCCTGCCCGATGGACTCGCGCACGACAGCGCCGCGCTCGCCCGGTTCCATAACGAGGTCAAGCTGGCACGCCAGATTTCGCATCCCCACGTCTGCCGGGTGTTCGACATCGGCGAGGTGGACGGGCGGCACTTCTTGTCGATGGAATATATCGACGGCGAAGACCTCGCGTCATTGATGCGTCGCATCGGTCGCCTGCCCCACGACAAGGCCGTGGAGGTGGCGCGACAGATGTGCGCGGGCCTGTCGGCGGCGCACGACGTCGGACTGCTTCATCGCGATATCAAGCCCGCCAATGTCATGCTCGACGGCCACGGCCGGGCGCGGATCACGGACTTCGGGCTCGCCGGCGTCGAGACCGAAATCCCCGCCGCAGACGTCGGCTCCGGAACACCCGCCTACATGGCGCCGGAACAGCGCGATGGGCGCGGCGTAACCCGCCGCAGTGATCTCTACGCCCTCGGACTGGTGCTGTACGAGGTGTTCACGGGCAGGCCGGTCCTGGAACGTGACCGCGGCGCGCCCCCTCGGCCCTCACACTGGGTTCCGGATCTGGACCCGGCCGTTGAGCGAGTCATCCTGCGCTGCCTTGAGCCGGAGCCCGGAGAACGCCCAGCGTCGGCCGCGGAAATTGCGCTCGCCCTGCCGGGCGGTCGCTCGCTGGACGCGGCGTTGCTCGCGGGCGAAACACCATCGCCGGCCATGGTGGCGGCCGCGCCCGCCGCCGGAGCACTGACACCCGCCGCCGCGTGGGGAGGCCTTGCCGCGATCGCGGTACTGTTGGTGTTGCTCTCGTTTGGGGATCGTGTCAATCAGCACCAACTCGCGCCGCTCGTTACCTCGCCGGTGATTCTCGCCGACCGAGCGACCCGCCTCGTTGCGCAACTAGGATATGGCGAACGGCCAGCCGACCAGGCGAGCGGGTTCGCGATCGACTCTGCGTGGGCCACTTGGTCGAACGATCCGCTGCCGGCATCTGAGCGGTGGTCCCGGATCACGACGGGACAGCCCTTGACGTTCTATTTCTGGTACCGGCAGAGTCCCGTTCCCCTGCTGCCGCTCGCCGGTGGACGGCCGGCCGTGGTGGTGACGCCGTCCGATCCCCCACCCGACTCGCCCGGCATGATCACCATCGTGATGGACACACGCGGCCGGCTCGTCTCGTTTCTCGCGATCCCGTCTGCCGCACTCGACGATGGCGATGGAGGCGCCACCGATTGGGCGTCGCTCTTTGCGGCGGCGGAACTCGACATGACCACGTTCGTCGCGGCCACTCCGGTGTGGACGCCGGCTGTGTTTGCCGACGAGTTGCGCGCCTGGACCGGAACCTACGCGGACCACTCAGACCTACCCCTGCGGATCGAAGCGGCGTCGGCCGGCGGGCGTGTCGTGCGTTTCCAGGTGATTGGACCGTGGGAAACGGCGACCTCACGAATGGCTGCGTCGGGTCCGACCGGCGACGTCGCCGCGATCGCCCTGCTCGCGGTGGTGATGGTTGGCGTGCTGATCGGCGGCGTGGTCATGGCGCGGCACCATCTGCGCGCGGGTCGAGGCGATGTGGCCGGCGCGCGCACGGTGGCCGCGATGGCGGGCATTCCATCCGGACTGACGGTGGCGATCGGCAGCCAGTTGCCCGCAACCCTGGACGGATCGATTCGTTTGTTCGCCGAATGTGTATCAGCCACGATCGTGACGGGCGCGATTGGTGCCCTGCTCTACGTGGCGCTTGAGCCGGTCATCCGGAGTACTCGCCCCTCGCTCCTGATCTCGTGGAACCGCCTCCTGTCAGGACGTGTCATCGACCCAATGGTGGGCCGCGACGTGCTGGTTGGCGGCCTCCTCGCGCTCACGGGCGCCGGAGCCTTCTGTCTCAGCGGCTGGATCAAGGTCTGGACCCAGAGTCCGTACGGACCGAACTATGCCATTGATCTGCGCACCCTCGGTTCCGTGCTGGGATCGGTCGAAGTCGTCCTGCAGTCGCTCAATCCCGCACCCGCGCTGGCGGCGTTGGTTTTCGTGGCGTTGGTGTCGAAGGTGGCGCGCCGCTTCTGGATTGGGGCGGCCTTCCTGGCTGCGCTGGGCGCCGGCGGGTTCATCCTCTTCTCTGCGCGCAGTTGGCCGACGATGGGCGCGATGGTGGTGGTGGTGTCGCTCGGCGTGGTGGCCGTGGCCCGATTCGGTCTGGTGGCGGGAATGAGTTGGCTGCTCTTCCTGAATCTGACGATGCTCGCGCCGCTGACCACCGACTTCTCGTTATGGTCGTCAGATGCGGTGGTGTTCAGACTGGCTGTCATGGGCACCGTGGCCGCATTCGGGGTGTGGGCCGCCCGTCGGCCGGTGTCGACGGTGACGTGACTCTCGCCGCCTCGCTTCACAGGGATGCCTTGTGGCTGAAGCGTGGAGCAAGCGGCGCGCCGCAACCAAAAGACTTGTTCCGCCGCAACTCGATCGCAAGCTCGGCCAGCAGGCCCGGAATGTGATCGTTGAGCGTGGGGACATCCAGGTCCCGTGCCGCCGGGAGTTCACGGACCTGCGTCTCCACACCGCCAGCAGGGCGTCACGCTGGTGTCCGATGAGTTGCGCGAGTTCGTCGAGGGTATCGATAGCAATCAAGGATACGTGATTTACGGCAGGCCAGGCAGGTAGTCCATCGGCTGGCGGTCGTCGCCGCCACCGCCGCGGCCCGCGGTCGCGCCATTGCCGTACTTCAGGATCTTCCGGGTCTTCATGTCATAGACGTCGCCGGGGTTCAGCACGTCGTAGGGTTTGTCCCACGGCTGGTACGCCTGCGTGTTGTCATGCACGGTCACTTTCCAACGGCCGATGACCTCGAACGTATCGCCGGTCACCACGATCGCGGTGTCTTCGGACAGTCCAATGCCGAGGTACTGCGGGAACTTTGTGATGACCGGGATGAGGTCGTCCCACCGATTGCGCGTGTTGATGTGCTGATCGATGGCCGAACGCTTGAGGAACGCGAATCCGCGCTGGTGATTCGCCTCCTCGGTCATCATGATGTCGGGCCCCTTCGTGTCACCTCGTACGAGGTAATCACCCTGAATCGTTGCGCCGGCCGAACTGCCCGCGATCACGCCGCCGCGATTCAGGACGTTCCAGAATTCCTTCAGCGCCCGCGTGTTCATGTAAGAGTCCACGCCGTTCCATTGCCGCCCGCCGTCGAACCACACGGCATCCGCGTCAAGCAGGGGCGCGACAAACTCCGGCGTGTCGGCCACCTTCGGATCCCAGGTGTGCAGCATCACCACGTTGGTCAAGCCGCGCTTCTTCCAGGGTGCGAGCACGGTCTCGGCGTTGTATTCACGCGGCTTCCCATCCGCCGTTCGGTTGCCGCCATTGGTCGGCACGATCACGAACTTCTTGCCGGGGCCACCCGCGAGCTGGATGAACTTCTGCGGCACGCCGAAGTTGTCGCTCATGGCGCCGCCGATGATGACCAGCGTCCCTTTGGCGGGACCATATTCGGGAGTGGCCTGGGCTGGCGCGGATTGCGCATGGGCAGACAGCCCGAAGATCAGCGCCAGGGGCAGAAGCGAGAGGAACCACCGACGTCGGGTCATGATGGGGATTGTCGCACGCGCCCCGCAATCGCGTTGGCGGTGGCGCTGTAGGTGATGCGGCCGTCGGCGGCGGCCGGCAGGATCTCCTTCATGCGCG